>ENA-ORNY01000100-ORNY01000100.1-human-gut-metagenome-genome-assembly--contig:-NODE-100-length-70135-cov-12.947132_pt1 | contig 70135 bp, 70 predicted proteins | sample MGYA00242122_ERZ509036 | MGnify/ENA primary metagenome ERZ509036 (study PRJEB26280, sample SAMEA2338696) | human gut metagenome | biome: human gut; feature: human-associated habitat; material: faeces... | reverse complement strand
TACAGGATTGGTTTCTTGTAGGAATCTTTGTTCATCTGCCTGATGAGATGATTCCGGATGGAGGGATCTTAAAAATGGGACAGGCCTGAGAGCCAAAGACAGAGAAGACTCTAAAGATCAGCGAGGCCGACCATGAATCCGCAGGCCAGCAGGATGATGTAGAGGATTATCCAGATAGCCACACTGCAGCAGATTCCGATGATACTCCATTTCTTGGCTTGGTTGCTGGCATCTTGGGCCGCTGCGTAGTTGCCGATGGCATATTCTCTGGAGACACTGCTGGATTTGACAATGCCGACGATTCCGAAAGGAAGGCAGCAGAGTACGGTCACGATGATGGACAGGGCGAGGTAGGTCGGCGGGCACGGCGGCACGGATGGCTGTTGGTAATTCTGAGACAGGGGAGTAGGCGCTGCCGCGTCTGGAAAGTTGGTTCCGCACTTAGGGCAGAAAGACGCTTCTTCAGGAACGGCTGTTCCGCATTTAGGACAATATTTCATAATGTTTGCTGTTTGTTATTTCAAGGTCTGTCCGTTCCCGTCAACGTAAGTGTTGCAGGCGATCATAATCAGGTCTATGAGTGCCCAGATTCCGCATCCACCCAAAGTGAGGAGCATTATGATGCCGGTGGTAGTGTTGCCGGTGTAGAATCTGTGTACACCCAGTCCGCCAAGCACGATGCAGAGGATCAGGGCGATAAGCCATCTGTCCTCCTTCTCTTTGGTGGTCTGAGGGGTGTTGAAGGTCTGCCCGGCGGAGTCAGGCTGGGACTGAAGCGGTTTCCCGCAACTTGGACAAAAGGAGGAATCCGGCTGGACCGGCGATCCGCAATGAGGACAATAGTTCATCTCTGAATATGGTAATAAATATTATAGGTTCTATAGTCAGAATAGTCTTCTGGCTTTCAAAGCCTAAAGTTAATCATTATCGTTGGAAAATCCAAAGTGTCAGTGCCTTTCGTGGACAGGCTCGCAGGTGAGGTCCACACCGAGCTTCTTGAAGACTTTCTTGTCGATGTCGCTCAAAAGGACCGTCGAATGGACCTGGCAGCCTTTCAGAAGCGGTAGTGTGTCAAGGGCCTTGCGGCAGTTCTCGTCATCCGGACTCAGGACCGAAAGGGCGATCAGCACCTCATCCGTGTGCAGACGCGGGTTCTTGCCGTGCAGGTAGGTGACCTTCGTCTTCTGGATCGGCTCTAGGAGCCTTCCCGGAATGAGCTTGACACTGTGGTCGATTCCGGCAAGATGCTTGGTGGCCTTCAGAAGAAGCGCGGCGCAAGGTCCGAGAAGGTCGGAGGTCTCCGCGCTCAGGATCGTCCCGTCGGACAGCTCGATGGCCGCTGACGGATTGCCTGCCGTGGCCTCACGCTGTTTCGCCGCGACAGTCACACGGCGATATTCAGTGGTGATCCTCGCTTGTTTGAGGAGAAGCGCGATCTTTCCGACCTCGCTCTCGTTGTCCTTTCCGTCAGCCATTTGGTCGAGCGCGGAGTAGTAGCGGCGGATGATCTCATCGTTGGCGGCCTTGCAGCAGATGTCGTCGTCGCTGATGCAGTTGCCCACCATATTCACGCCCATGTCGGTAGGTGACTTGTACGGATTCTCGCCGTAGATTCCCTCGAACAGGGCGTTCAGCACCGGGAATATCTCGATGTCCCTGTTGTAGTTGATGGCAGTCTTGCCATAGGCCTCCAAGTGGAACGGATCGATCATATTCACATCATTGAGGTCTGCGGTGGCGGCCTCGTAGGCGATGTTGACCGGGTGCTTCAAAGGAAGGTTCCAGACAGGGAACGTCTCGAATTTGGCATAGCCCGCCGCTATTCCCTTCTTGTGCTCGTGGTAGAGCTGGCTGAGGCACACGGCCATCTTTCCGCTGCCCGGCCCCGGAGCCGTCACGATCACGAGCGGACGGGATGTCTGCACGTAATCATTCTTACCGTAGCCCTCTTCGGAGTCAATCAGGGCTACATTGTTCGGGTAACCCTCGATCGTGTAGTGGTAGTAGGCCTTGATGCCCATCTTCTTGAGCTTGGCCTTGTAAGCTTTGGCGCTGGCCTGACCGTTGAAATGGGTGATCACCACGCTGCTGACAAGGAAGCCCCTGTTCTGGAACTCCGTGCGGAGCCTCAGGACATCCATGTCATAGGTGATGCCGTAGTCGGCCCTCACCTTGTTCTTCTCTATGTCATTGGCGCTGATGACAATGACGATCTCCGCGCAGTCGCTGAGCTGCTGGAGCATCCTCAGCTTGCTGTCCGGCTGGAATCCCGGCAGGACCCTGCTGGCGTGGTAGTCGTCAAACAATTTGCCTCCAAGCTCAAGATAGAGCTTGTCCCCGAACTTGGCTATGCGTTCCTTGATGTGTTCTGATTGTATCCGCAGATACTTTTCGTTGTCGAATCCGTACTTCATAACGGATAACAAAGGTACGAAATCTATTCCGCAGCGGCAAATGAAAATACACAATCACAGCCTACATCAGCGTCCGGTATTCAGATTCCGGGCAATGTAAGCTGTTGAATAATATCCCACCGAAACGGTTATAATCTCACATCAATAAGATTCGGGTAATGATCCGTGAGTTTGATGGTGTATTTCTCCATAATGCAGTCGAAGACCTTGACCTCGGCCTTTCCGCTCGGGTCGAAGATCAGGCAGTGATCGATCGCTCCAGTGGCGCGGTCAGGTCCACGTCTGCGGCTCTCGACCGAATATCCGTCCCCAGGGCTGCATATGTGATGTCCGTTGTGGTTGTCGCCATAGACGGTAGCGGCCTTGTAGCAAGGCACATAACCGCCCTGGATAAGCTGCTGGATCGGAACGGTGTCCTCCTCGCAGTTCATATCCCCCATCACAAAAACAGGAATATCCCCGTATTTGGCTCTGATGATGTCGGTCTCCGCCATCACCAGACGGAGCTGTGAGGCTCTCGCCATCGTGCTGCCCGGCTTGGACTTTTCGCTCTTCCACCAAAGGTGGGTGCCGATTATCGCGAATATCTTCCCGTCGGCCTTCCTTTTCAGCACAGCCGAGGTGAAGGACTTGGATCCGTGGTTGCACCACTGCTCGGGAGTGTACTTGTTGTAGTTGACGTACAGAGGCTCAAGCGTCTTGCTGTTGTAGAAGATAGGAGTGTTGTTCCAGTCCTTCTTCGATTCCCAGGCGATGACATAGCCGTCTTTCTGCACCAGAGGGTAGAATTCCTTGTGCATATGGCTGGAATATTCCTGAAGCGCGAAGACATCAGGAAGGTAGTCGTTTACGAGCCTGGCAAATTGCGGGGCCCTGTTGCAGTCACGCGGATCCTCTCCGATTTCCTTCCATTTCGGAGGAATGGTGTCCTTGCTGTAGTCCCAGATGTTGTCGTCAAGGATGCGAAGGTCAGCGCCTTCCGCGATCTTGAACTTAGCCTCGAACGCTGGGCTCTTCTGCGCGAAAGCGAAAGTTCCGCAGAGCAAGAGTCCGAATGTCAGCGTCGAAGCCGCGATGATTCTTACAATTCTGTTCATTATTCTAATGTTTTTTAGAAGCTGTTTTGACTCGTTGGTTTGAAAATTTGTTCACCTCAAAGAACATTTCAAACTTATTTGTTTTCCGGGAATATTTCCCCCAATGCAAAGTTAACCCTTACTGATCAGAAATCCAATCTGGCCGCGCTGATTTCTGCTGAACGGCTTTGACATCCGGAAGGGAATCACTATTTTTGCCGCGGAGATATTCATTGACAAGGGTGGGCAATCACCCTCGAACGGATTGTATTCGGCAAGTGATTGCCTGCTTGCGGAATTTGAATATTCAAGGAATATGAGAAGTGCCATCTATGGCGCCGGTTCGTTGGGAACCATTCTGGGCGCGTATATTACGAAGAACGGAGGTCAGATTGACCTCATCAACCATAACAAGGCTCACGTCGCCGCCTTGCGTGCCGAAGGTGCGAGAGTGGTAGGCACCGTGAATTTCACTCAGCCGGTGACCGTCCTGACAGATGAGGAAATGACTGGTGAATATGATGTCATATTCCTTATGACCAAGCAGTTGCATAATGCCGAGGTTGTGAATATGCTCAAAGGTTTCCTCGCTGAGGATGGTGTGATCGTCACTCTCCAGAACGGGTTGCCGGAGCTGCTGATTTCCGAGATCGTCGGTCCGTCCCGTGTGCTTGGCTGCACTGTCGCCTGGGGAGCCACGATGCTTGGCCCGGGAGTCTGTGAGTTGACCAGTTCGCCGGACAGCCTCACTTTTTCGTTGGGCGCGGTTTCCGAGAATGTCAACAAGCATTTCGCTGAGGTCAAGGCCCTCCTTGAGAAGATGGGCCCGGTCGAGGTAGAGGAGAATTTCCTCGGAACCCGCTGGAGCAAGCTCCTGATCAACGCCGCGTTCTCCGGAATGAGCGCTGTCCTGGGCTGCACTTTCGGAGAGGCCGCTTCGGACCGTTCCTCAAGGAGGGTCGTGCAGGCCTTGATCAAGGAATGCATTGATGTCTGCCGTAAGGGCGGCATAACCATCGAGCCGATCCAAGGCAAGGATGTAGTCAAGCTTCTGGATTACAGCAATCCCGTGAAGAAGTTCATCTCCTTTATGATCATCCCGATAGCCATCCGCAAGCACGCCCGTCTGAAAGCCAGTATGCTTCAGGATCTTGAGCGCGGCAAGAAAACCGAGGTCGATTCCATCAACGGTGCCGTCAGCGCCTACGGCCACAAAGTCGGTTGCCCCACCCCGATGAACGACAAGGTCGTGGAGATCATCCACCGCATCGAGTCCGGCTCCCTTGCCCCCACCTTCGACAACCTCCGCCTCTTCGCGTAGCCGCACTACACTGTTGCGTCTGCTTTCCTTGTTGAATGCGTGTGCTCCCTTGTTGTATATAGGTGTGACAATGCTAAACTTCCCGCCAGTCTGCTCGGGTGGGAGCTTTTGCGTTAGTTTGCCCGGTTAGGTGGCAAGGGCATATTCAAAGGCTTTGCCATAGAAGTTCATCCCATCAGCTTTTACATTAGTTTGTCCGGTTGGGAGGCAAGGGCTTTGACTTAGTTTGATTTTGTCGCCATACAAGTTTTGGCAAGAGTTGTCGTGAAATTCCCCTCGGTAGAATTGCAACGAGAAAATGACGTGCTTTATAATTACTTGTAAGTCAGTTGATTCGGTATCCGCCTTTAGCGGATTCCCGCTGAAGATAAACCTCTATATCTCTCATTAACAATATATTATCTCCCACTCGCCTGAAACGTCTCCCTAATATATGTAAGCAGATCTATTGAAAACAACAATGTATAGCCCTTTTTTCAAGAGCGGCTTTAGCACTGATCCGTAATAGCTTGAATGTCAGCAAGTGAAACGCCACTCCTTGATTCATAGGGATATACAGGATTCTGCCAGTCATTTTTGACTAGCGGGAATTACGAATATATTCATTTTTAGTTTCTTATGGATTCTTGATTTTTTTTCATTTAGGTTTTGATTTATTGGATGGATTTTCAGTGGGTTATAAGAATGGAAAAAAGGACGGCCTCGGATGATGTTGTCCCCTTATGCGGAATCGTGGGAGATTATCGAACTTTTATCGAGGACTTCAAGAGAGAACTGGAGTTCGTGGAATGGTTGGGAGGAAGAGTCTTGATGAAAAAAGTCTACGATATTACTTGATAGTCTGAAAAGAATGGCTATCTTTGCATTGTTCTCATACGAGTTAGGAAGACAAGTAAAAGCAAGCATCTTTTCCCTAAAAGGGATGCTTGCTTTTTTTATTGTCCCATACCGAGGGGGTACTACAACAAGGACGGTAGTTCTCTCAATTTCCTAACAATAAGTATGCAGAATGAGAACAAGCCAACATCTTGTGATAGTCGCCATTGAGGTGGAGGTTATCAGACTTGTCCGGGTGCGAGCCTACAAGCGAGTACGTTTCGGCAAGGTTGAGAGAGTCCGCAGCCACTACAGACGTTATTAGGGTGATTTCTGTAGTCAGTCATCACTCTGAGCCGTAAGGCTCTCTGCTTCACCCCTCGGTTTTTAATTGTATCAATCCACAGACTGTATCAATATATCCTTTGAAAAGCCTCTTGGCACAGCAATATTTCATATCACCTTAATCTTTTAGATTACTCTGACACAAAACCTATGATGCGGAGGGAAATTCCGGATATCCAATTTTGGTAGGGACACTCTACCAAAAGATGATGGTCATTGACCATAGTAGGGGTGCAAAAAGACAATCTCAAAATCTGTAATCCGCCTAATATTTCATCGGGGACGGCTTCGTACATATAGCCACCAACAGTTAGACACGAAATTTTTCCCGTGAATTTTACATCAAATATCAAGAACCTACTTGACTTTTCATTCCTACTACCCTATTTATTATAAAACAATCTTTAAAATGACGTACAAAAGAACACAAAGGGCATTAAGACCCGAAACTAAGGCTAAGATTTCAGCAAAACTGAAAGGATGCAAAAAGACGCTTCACCACCGTCAAAACATATCCAAAGGTATGACCGAATACTGGTCAAAAGTTCCACCAAACACAACAGATGAAAACAAAGCATAATACACCACTTATCAAGGTTAAGTTTTTGGTTTTTCAAGGACGCTCACAATAATAAAAAGAATAATAATTATGAACCATTGATTTCTTTAGACAAGATAAAAATCATCGCTCCGATAGAGAGCATACGTTCTATGAAAGAAGAATATTTCAAGGTAGAAATAAAAAACAGCGAGGTAGTATCATATTCATTTACACAGACCACGCCATTCCTATTGTATATTAAAAAGGACATAGAGGAACAAGAAGCAGCCTTTGAATTCACAGGTAAGATTCTTTTGGATGATTACCCTATGCTGATTTCAAAGGACACGTTCAAAAAATGTTTGGAACATATTGGACAAATGGGAATCTGTGATATAGATTTTGATTGCATCATTAATCAAGGAGAAGTCTGTAAAATCGACATAACGAAAGATATTCCTCTTGATGATTGTCCCAAAGTATCCGAATACCTAAGGACACATCTGACCAACAATAAGAAGTATCTTTCGAGAAGCGAAGCAGGGAACCTTATCATCGAAAAGAACGTCAAAACCAAGGGATGTAAAAGAAGACTTACCATCTATGACAAGCAAAAGGAAATCAATAAGGCTTGCAACAAAGATTTCTTATCAGCCCTCAACGATTCCAACAAACTGCTTGATTATTTCCACGGTAAGGCTAGATTCGAGTTAAATCTAAACAGTAAGGAAGCCATAAGGAAGTGTTTGAATATTCCCGAAACCACATTATACAATGTATTGGAATCGACTGCCAACCCTATTCTTGAATTCATAGAAGATGTCATACAAGATGACGGACAAGTGGCAAACTGCTCATCATTGACTGAACGGAAGAATCTCGCTTTCCTCAGAGACTGTGATATGGACATCAAAAAGGTTGAGGCGGAAATCAGAACATACGCCAGCAAAGGCACGCACATCTCGCAAGCCCTAAAGCCATACCGACAACTTCTCGACAAACTAAAACACAACGGACAAAGCCCAAGAATCAAAAGCAACCTATGCAAATTGCTTGCGGAAATTTTGATTATCGCAGTGCTATTTCCATTTTATGTATAAGGACGACCAACGACTGAAATGTTTTATCGTATTAACTGGGAGATAATCAGAATTTTCATTACTTTTGCCACGACATATTGCGAAAGTGTTTTCGTGTTCCTCTATGGAAATGTGGAAGTTTTCAAATCTCGGGAATTACGGAATACGTCTCGCTCGTATTGACTATGTTGTACGCCTATATCTATGGGCTGATACTCCATATCAATCCGAGTGTGGAGTATCAGTAGTTTATCGAGAAAAGGTTCTTCCACAACCTCCATAGAATAAGCGAAAAGGGCTCCACACTTTTCGTTTATTATTAGAACCGCCTAAGGCAGCCAAGGCTAAAAACTATTTACGTTCGCTTATGAACAGTTCAGACATTCTCATTTTCTTAGTCGGGCTAATAGTATGCTTCATATTCCCTCCATTGTTTTTCATCTTCATCCCAATCTGTATCATATACCTTGTTATGTTCTCTATTCATAACTCTCAAATAGAAAAAGAGAAGAAAAAAACAGAAAAGGATTTAGAGATATTCCTTAATAATATGTCTATCGACAACATAGCCATAAAGAGGGCAGAAATGGAGATGCTGGCCAATTCTCCTTTCGCATCTGAAATGGAAAAGGCAAATGCAAAATTCTTCAATGATTTTGTAGATAAGAATGGCTACTTAAATGGATACAACTATAATACTGACACCTACGATATCCAAAATCAAGACACTATGAATCTACAGGATGCAATTCTCGAAACACTTAAATCGAATGGCAAGCCGATGACTTGCCAAGAAATCGCAGACTCATTAAACTCCTCTAAATTATACGAGAGAGAGGACGGAGAAGATATTCCAGCATCACAAGTATCTGCAAGAGTAAACAATTATCCGCTTCTATTCATCAAGGATAAGAGCGTCAAGCCGATGAGAATATCCGCAAGATAAATCATCAGCAATATACTCTTTTCAACTTCACTCGAACAGATTACTGTTAAGATTCTACGGGCATCTTTCGGGTGGATGTGATTATTGTTCCTTTTCTGATGATACAGTTCTTGCCGTTATAAGGGTTATCCGAAGACAAACCGTAATTCTTTAGGTAGTTGTAGGACACGCCTAGGGCATCCCTACTCCAGTTGTCGAATAGGGCTTTCAGATTTCCATAATAGTAATGAAGACCATCTTTTTCAAGGTGGATGACCGTTCGTTCCTGCTTTCCGTTTTTGAGCATAGTTTTCGAGATTTACCACAAAGGTACACAAATATTGCCAGTTATCAATATATGCAATATTTTCTTTTATAAAAGTTGCACATATTAAACATTTGCAGTATATTTGTACTACAATCAGAAAAGGAATGGTTATGGCAACACAAAGAAGATATTCAGTAAATCTCGCTCCAAGCGGTTGGGCGGTTTATGACAACGAGACCGGAGAAAAGGTCAAAGGATTTTCGGGACGTTCGGTCGGTCGCATTGATGCCTTGAAATATCTCTATGACCTATACGGATGGAGTTATCCTAAAGGAGGATTTCGGTCATAAATTACTGTCATATTGATTTCAAACGTCAAAATATTCAAGGGTATGGAAAAGGTTTGCCTTTTATGCAGGGTCAGCACACAAGCGCAAGATTACGAATATCAGATTTCAGCCCTCACTGAACTCTGTAAGTCCAAAGGTTGGGAAGTGGTCAAGGTGTTCGCAAACAAGGTCAGCGGAGCGAAGAAGAACGAGGAACGTTCCGAAATCAAGGAACTGGTGGAATTCGTAAAGACCAATAAGGTAGATAGAATATGTGCGACCGAAATCAGCCGTATAGGAAGAAATACGTTGGAAGCATTGAAAACAATCCAGACCCTTAGCGAACATAAAGTCAATCTGTATCTCGCAAACTACAACATCGAGACGCTTGACCGCAACGGAAAGCCAAACCCGATAGCCAGCCTTATCTTAACCATCTGCTTGGAAATTTCATCATACGAGCGTGGTCTGATTAGAAGCAGAATGGAAATGGGGTACAACGAATATGTTCGCCAATGTAAAGAGCAAGGAAAACCGATGGGAAGACCTACTGGCTACCAAAAATCAGAAGAAGCCTACAAGAGCGAATACAAACAAGAAATCAGCCTGTTGAGGAAAGGTCTTTCACTAAGGAACATCACTTCTATCACAGGAACAAGCATCAACACACTCAGGAAGTTAAAGGCTTCATTTGTTAAATAGAAGACATTTTTGTATATTCATAATCGGAGGAAAAATCTCACCTCATATTTTTAACAATGGACACATAAGAATGATTTATCTACGGAAATTTCCGTAGGAGGACTAAGCCCTCCTCGGCATACAAGAGGTCAGCGTCTTACTGACGATGGCAGCCAAAAGGCGAATAAGCGACCACGGCATTATGTGGTGTAAGTCTTTGGGTAAATGTATAACATAAACGACTTAGACAATGATTTGATAAATGAATTCAAGACTTTAGGAATCAGTGATGAAAATGATATGATAATCATACTGAACGGACTTGATGGCTTGGCTGAAATAGGATACACAATTTACAAAAAGGGAAGAAACGATGATTAAGAAAACAAGGAAACTTAGCCACGATGAAAAGATAGTGGAGAAAAGGAAACAACTTGCAGAAAAGGGCAAAGTGGCGGCGATTTGGACACGTGTGTCATCAGCAGACCAATACAAACAGAACTACTCGATAGACACTCAAAAAGCGGCTTGCCGTGAATATTGCGAACGTAATAACATTCGCATAAAAGGATACTTCGGAGGCGAAAACGAATCTGCGAAGTTTGCCGGAGAAAAATTCTTGGATATGATTGGAACTGTCGGAGAGAATCCCGAATATAACACTATTGTAGTCTTCGATTTTGACAGATTTTCAAGGAACTCCATTGACGGTATCACCTACAAGAGTACATTGAAGAGGAAAGGAATCACAATAGAATCCGTGAATCAGCCTATCGACACAAACAATATATTAGCGGAGCAGATTGAGAATATTCTGATTATTATGGCAGACATTGACAACGCTATGAGGCGACACAAATGCCACGATGGAATGGTAGCCTGCATCAAAAGAGGTGAACTGTACTCCAGACCGCCATTTGGGTACGATTCTCGAAAAGAGGGGAAAAGACACATTATAACCATCAACGAGGATGGGAAAACATTGAAAAAAGCCTTTGAATGGATAGTGGAGGAACCGGAAATTTCGCAAGCGGAAATAATAAGACGATTGGAAGCACGTGGGCTCAATATCAGCAAACAAAAACTATCGCAATGTCTGCACAACAGTTTCTATTGCGGACTGCTGGAGCATCGGTATTTGAACGGTGAAATCATCAAAGGGAAACAAGAGGCAATGATTAGCGAAAGCACATTCTACAAAGTTCAAGATATACTGGCAGGAAACAACAAAAACTATCAGCAAGAGGAAGAGACACCGGAGTTTCCGCTTAAAATGCACGTATTTTGCGCCAAGGACAATCACGCACTGAGTGGATACACCGTGAAGAAGAAAGGTCTGAAATACTACAAATGTGGGGTCAAAGGGTGTGGAACGAATGTGTCCGCCAAAGAACTGCATAGCAAGTACGCTGAAATCCTCAACGGTCTGAATGTCCCCGAAAGTTTATTGCCGATATACAAAAGAGTAATCGAAAGGAAATTCAAGGAAAAAGAAAACGATAACCTCATAAGCAAGAATGCCATTGAAAAGAACCTAAGCACACTTAAAACAAAATTGAAAAAGGCAAAGATGAGATTCTTGACAGAAGACGGTATTGACAACGATGATTACAATGAAGTCAAGTCTGATTTGGAGACGAAAATCGCAAATTGTGAAAAAGAACTGAAAGATTGCTCACGAGACCTATCGAACCTTGCGGAATATACTGACGTGGCATTCAAAATCGCCTCCTCACTTGGTTCCACGTGGGGTGAGATGGATTTCAAGGTATGTCAGAAGATACAGAATCTGGCCTTTCCAAAGGGTATAAAATGGGATGGTGAAAAGCGTTGCTATCGAACCGATGGAATGAACGAATTCTTTAGGCAAATCGGGCTTCAACGGGGTTCTGCGAGAGGTGAGGGGATAAAAGAAACGGACACTGATTACTCAATGTCCGTGTTAGTAGCGGGGGAAGGACATTTCACGGGCATTTTCGGGGATTCTTACCCCCAACTGAAAGCCGTCCAGGGCAGGCGAACCGGGGCGTTTGGCGCAAATTTGGCGCACGCCACGGCTCCTTCCGGACGTTTTCCTTCCACCAATATACTTATCGTTTTGCATTAATCTTTTAATGTTTCCAAAATTTTGTTATGTTTGCAGAAAAGATCTATATGAGAAAGTATTTCGAAATAGACTCAAAAGAGTTTCCTCCCAAACTTGTGGATCTGGCTTATGAAGAGGCGAGGGCCGCACTCAGGAACGACTTCGATGCCATAGCCAAGACCCAGCAGCAGGTTCAGACTTTTTTGGGATGGTATCTGGCTGCCATCGTTTCCCTCATCGGCATCCTTGTCGGAACATTGGCCAGTCAAGAAGGATCTTTGCTCGTGATGCTGATGACCGCTTACGGCATAGTGGCATTATCTGTTCCCGCCGCACAGATGTGGTTTGGCGTCCTGTACAATGTCACGGTTTATCCTGAAGGAGGCGAACCGAGTGTGTTGCTATCCGAGGAAGCCTTGGACTGGCTGAACGGATATCCCAAAGGCGAACAGGCACACTTCCGGAAACTTGCATATCTCGTGGACCTTGATGAGAGGCATAAGAAGAATACCGAGCTGAGGAGAAGGGTGTGTTCCGCCTATCGGGTCGGGTTGACTATGACCTTAGCCGGAATAGCGTTAGGACTGGTTCTTCTCATCGGCCTGTGCATATTCATCTTTTAACCGGAACATCATTCAACTCCGATGGCGGCGCAGGTGGAGGCAGTGTCGGAACCGGCTGGTTCTTCGGTGAGGATGCCGGGATTTTGCCTGATTGATAATTTTCTTTACTCATAGTCGTTATTGTGTGTTAATCCTAAACTTGGGCTATAGACAAGCTTTATATCTACGTTAATTGTTTTGTAACATCAGGGAAAGGCCACGCCGCGAGGTGGGGCCTTTCTTATTGTTTTTCGAGGATGGAGAGGAGACGGCCTATCTGGGCGTCCTTCTCCTTGATCTGGGCGTCCTTCTCCTTGATCTGGGCGTCCTTCTCCTTGATGCGCTCGTCGAGGAGCTCGATCTGGGCGCGGAGGACATCGGGGCTGTCGGAATAATATTGGCGGTTGTCGATTGTATTGCCAATATTATTGTTGCTATTGATAAATCCCTGATTATTGTCGGCAAAATGGTGGAAGCCTGCTCTAAGCATATCCCCCTCCCCTGTCATCAGCCAACCACGATCAATTTCAGGAAATACAGATAAAATCTTATTCGCCATAGCAGGCGAAATAGACTTGGTTTTACCTTTAAGTATGTCATAGATAGCCTGCGGACGGTCAAGGCCAATCCGTTCTGCGAGTTGTTTTGCGTTCAACTTGGTGTATGCCAACACCTTTGCGATCACTTCTGTCATAGACCAAAATAATTTTTTAAGAATATTTCTGTAAAACTTCTTGCTAATACAGATTTTATCTGTATATTTGCCGTGTAAACACAAACGCAATACAAATGCAATACAGCATCAAATGGGCGAAGATAACAATAAAATATTCAGAAAACAAATGAGTTATGAGCGTAGAAGATCGAATGGAAAGGACAACGGTGGGCATCTGGAGGGTGCTTGCGGTGGTGATCGCGGTGGCGTTGATGGTGAACGCGGTGCAGGCTGTTGCGGGGAAGGCGGAGTTCGCGTGGTGGCATCTGCCGACGCTGGGGATAGCGTACATCTTGGGGGAATGCCGAGATTGGATCCGAAGATTAGCGGCCGGCGCAAGGCTTTTGAGGCTGCGATGGCGTGGCTGTTCAGTCCGGAAAGCAATCCGGACGCGTGGATGCTGAAAGATATGGTGGTGACGCATAGCGCAAAGCGTGGTATCAATTGAGATATTCATTGGGTATGGAAAAATATGATGTCAACAGGGACAAGTTCCTTGATATGATGGCAAAGCATCATCTGGACGAAGGAGTGAACGTGGTGGGGCTTTGGGAAAAGGCGCAGCAGGGTGAGGACATAAAGCCGCTTGCGAGGGAGTTCATCGCTGACAGGTTGGAGCAATGCGTGGCGGCTTGGGAGTGCGCTGCCGGTGTGTGGAGACTTGACAAGGGTGGGATGCCGGAGCGTGATCCCGGGAAGTGGAACTGGGATGAGCTTGTGAAATTCATTATGGTGACGCTTGAGGAGGATGTGGTCTGACATGTTGGTTCATTACATAGTGGAAGGTGTGTTGCTGGTCGGCGTGGTTGCGCTGTACTGGTGGGCGTTCAAGGAGGATGACGATAAGTAATAGGTCTTGGCAAATCTATATTCAACGGCCCTAGGAAGCCGCCATCACGTAGCGCCGTGAGGCGTGAACAATTCCGCGATGCTCCGTGGGGAGCGACTTAAAAGCGAGTAGGCACAAATAACCTTTTTTGTCGAAAATCATAAGTTTTAGTCATTACCGGTTCGAGTCCGGCGCGGGATCTCAGTTTTATCAATTCAATTACGGCGTTAAGGAGCGTCGGGCGGTGAGAGACCGTATGTTTAGATAGTGTTGAGTTAAGTAAGTTTGACAGCCGGGAAAGACCGGCAACTCCCCGGAAAGGGCAGGATATGGGTCCCTGCCGGCACGTAGGCAGACTTGCGTAGGATGTAAAGCCCAGGAGGGCGGGGTCTGCTCCGAAAGCGTCGCGCGATGTGAGCGGTTCGATTCCGTTCCCGGGGGCGAAATTGGTTAATCAGTAATATTATGAGTTCAATAGCACGAAAGATTCAGAACAGGTTGGCGCGGAAGACGGTCAACCGGATAATCAAATCACCAGCGGTGACGAAGACAGGAAAAGGCAAGAGGTACAGAGTGCAGTGGATACAAAAACTCACCGCGGCCAGACACTGCGGTGAATTGCTTGAAAAGCAGATAAGACACGACAACTGGAACTGATCCGGAATATGTCGGGCAAGGTCATTCGGGAGACTTTCCGGCAAGAGTTAGGATCGCCCGGTTGATGAACTCGGTCTTGTTGCCTTGATAGGAAGAGAGGAACGCGTCAACCTCGGGGGTGGACTGGAAGGTGTAGGACTTTCCGTGGGGCTTGGACTTGCGGCCGGCACCGGAACGGGCACCGCCCCAGGACGCGGACTCGGAAGGAGTTTGTGAAGATGACAGATTTTTGTTTTGCATACAAAATGTGTTAAATTTGCGGAAGACAGCCAAACGAGAGGGGATGTTTCGGATCCCCTCCCTCGGAAAACTAAAGTGTAACCTCTACAAGTGTTATCACTATTTTCCAAATTCTGATTTTAAGAACTTCGACTCTCATATTTTCAGAAGTTTGGCTGTTTTTTCTTACTCCCTTTCAAGCGTTTCAGATTCCTCTTTCGCGGCTCTCCCTGAACCGCAATACAAAGGTACGCATTTATTTTGAATTACACAATTATTTTTCAAGATATTTTCAATTTATTTTGTTGATATTCAATGACTAAAGAGTTTCTTTTGACAACACTTGGAATAAATGACACGAGGTTGATTCCGGAGGCTTTGATGACGGTTCTGTTCGGGGACCCAGTCAACAGACACAAGTTCTACAGGGCTATGCTGGAGGCGAACGACTTTGCGATGGACAGGGAATGGTTCCAGCCCATCTACGAGGCGGAGCTAAGCGAGCGCGGTCAGAAAAAGCAGGACTTTACTCCGGCGGCCGCTTCGCAGCTGGCTGCGATGATCACCGACAACGGTGCACGCAGACAAGGGATTCTGGAGCCAACCGCCGGAAACGGCTCGATGATCATAGCCAAATGGTGGGAACTATGCCGAAAGCGGATTCCGTTCGACTATTACCCGAACGACAATCCGGTCGAGTGTTGGGAACTTTCGGACAGATCGATACCGATACTCCTTTTCAACTTGTCGGTCAGGGGAATGGTTGGGGATGTCTATCACGGGGATGTTCTGGAGCAGCGGGTTATAGCGCATTACCGGCTGATCAACAAGCGGAATGACGCGCTTGGATTTTCGGAAATATTCAAATTATCATAGTCATGAGCACAATTAACGAAGAATACGAGCATTGGTTCAAAAACAAGGAGTATATGGTCAGAGACTCGACGCTGGCAGCGTATGACTTGATGTACAGGAATCATATCAAAAATGATGAGATTGCGAATATGGAAATCAAAAACATACGCTCCAGACATCTTCAGGATATGATAGGTCGGCTCCATCAAACCGGACTTAGCACAAAATCCATAAAGGACATTATAGTCCTTGTCAAAATGATAATGGGATGGTTTTTGGACGGCTTAGATCTCTACTTGCCAAAATTCAATTTACAATATCCTCGCGAAGAAGGCGCAATGAAAGAACTAGAGACATACTCTCCGGAAGAATTGAGACGCCTTGCTGGATACATCATGGAGCATCCGTCCTACGAGGGAATCGCCATCCTGATCACAATGATGACCGGACTACGGATCGGGGAGGTCTGCGGGCTGAAATGGAGGAACGTTGACCCTAAAGAAAAAACGATCACTGTCGATTGCACAATTGCAAGAGTGTATATTCCAAAGACATTCGGCAGCACGAGCGAAAAAAAGTCATACGTTCGGGAAGGGATACCAAAGACCAGATCCAGCAACCGATGCATCCCCATTACGGCACAGCTCGCAAAGTGTCTCGCGAAAGTAAGGGGAATAATGCCTGACAATTTTTACATCGCAAGCGGAACAGAAAAGTGCACAGAGCCAAGAACCTTTCGGCATCACTTTAATAACCTTTGCAAAAAAGCTGGGGTAAGAATAATCAAATTCCACGGCCTAAGACACTCGTTCGCGACAAATATGATCCGAGGTGGAGCGGACATCGCCAGCGTGTCGAGAATATTGGGGCACTCGGATATATCCACAACTCTGGATATCTATACCCACGCCAGTATGGACTCTAAGAGGGAGGCAATAAAAATCATAAGCAAAGGGCTGAAACTATTAGACTGAAATCAATAATATTCATTAAATATGGCAATCAAAGAGATTTGGGAGACCGCGGGCCAGAAACAGCGGAATGATTTATTGACGTTGATCGTGATGGACGGGGTGTCGTACCCAACGGCATATTCCTGGTGCAACGGGACGAGGCGGCCTAAGCCGCTCTATCAGGAGAACATCAGGAAGTACGTCAAGGATGTCTTCGGGGTCGAGGAGTCCGTGGAGGAGTTGTTTCCTGAAAAGCGGTAGGCTATGTACGCCGACAAGGATTCAAGAGGCCTGATCTCGGTGTTCGAGATGGACAGACCGGAATGGTCGGCACTGCGCGGGGCGTGCCAGATGGCGGTGCAGCTTTGGGAGGTCCAGTTGATGGAGTTCGCCGGGCTTGATCCGGCTCGGATGCAGACTTGGGAGATCCAGCGCAAATGCTACCTTGAGCAAAGCATCGGCATCGCAAGGAAGCTGATTTTCGAGATAGACCAGGCTAACGAGAGAGTGAACGATGATTCCTGCAAAAGGATATTCGAGAGTGCGGACAATGGCCAGGCCATAGATTTATTTGACTTATGATCCCCGACTATGTAAAAGACCAGATCAAGGAGCGGGACATCGTCTCGATCATCCAGGACGAGGGCGTGGAGCTCAAGCGAGAAGGCAGCCACTACAAATGCTGTTGCCCTTTCCACGGGGAGAAGACTCCTTCGTTCGTGGTGACACCATCGAGGAATATGTACCACTGCTTCGGGTGCGGACGTACCGGCGACGCCATCAGCTTTGTGATGGAGAGGCGCGGGATGACGTTCTACGAGGCGGTGGAGCATCTTGCCGGACGGTTGGGAATCGACTACGAGAAGAAGGAGCCTACACCGGAGGAGAAGGCGGCGGAGGTCAGACGGTCGCAACTGATGACGGTGAACAAGCTGGCCTCCGAGTGGTTCATCCAACGGTACAAGGAATCACCTGGAGCCAAGGAATATGTCCTGAAGAAGCGCGGGATCAAAGCCGAGACCGCCGAGCTGTTCTGCATCGGCTACGCTCCAGAGAAAGGAGGCCTTAAACAGTACCTGACGGGACTTGGATGGAAGGAGGACGTGCTGCTTGCGGCAGGACTGGTCAAGAGGAACGAGGACACCGGGCAGGTCTATGACTCGTTCAGGCACAGGATAATGTTTCCGGTGTTCTGGACAAGCGGCTACATAGCGGGTTTCTCCGGACGGTACATCGGTGACAAGCCGGGCGTTCCCAAGTACCTGAACACCGGGGAGACCGAACTGTACAAGAAGAAGGGAATCCTTTTCGGGTGGCTCCAGGCGAATATGCAGATCTACGCCACGAAGCAGGCTTACCTTGTCGAGGGCAATCTGGACGTATGCCGGCTGCACGAGATCGGGGTGAAGAATGCCGTGGCTCCGTGCGGAACGGCTTTGACTCAGGACCAGATCGACCTGCTGAAATCCAGGGCCGAAAGGGTCACGATCATCGGGGACACAGACGAGGCCGGTATCGAGGCGGTCCAGAAGAACGCCAAGCTGATGACGGAGGCGGGGCTTTCGGTCAGTGTGATGGAGTTGCCGCCGGAGCTTGGCAAGGATGCTGATGAGTTCTTCCGGACACATCAGCACGAATTTGACGAATGCAACCTCCAGAGGACGAACGATTATATTCCTTGGATCTGCAAGAGATGGATGGAAGCAGCCGCTTCGCAGACGGAGAAGGCCGCCGTGATCACCGAGGTCTGCAAGCTGCTGGCCAAGGTGCCGGACCAGAGCACGGCTGATATGTACCGGGAGACCTTCACGAAGGCCTATAAGTTCGGAAGGATCTGGAACCAGGAATATTTCAAGGCCAAGAATGATCAGGAGCGGGCGGAGGCGAAAGAGGACGGAACCAAGGAGATGCTCCAGAACTATGGCTTCTACGTCAAGAATAACTGCTACTATGGGGCTTCGAGATCCGGGAACGATGTGAGGTGGAGCAACTTCACGATGACTCCGATCCTGCACATCCGGGATGAGAAGAACGCAAGGAGAATATTCACGCTGCGGAACGTCAAGATGCAGGAGGCGGTGGTGAAGCTGAACCAGAGCGAGCTCGTGTCGTTCACGGATTTCAAGACTCGTGTCGAGACAGCCGGCAACTATGTCTGGGAGGCCACAGCCAACGAACTCACCTCTCTTAAGAAGTTCCTCTACGACGGCACGCCTTCGGCTGATGAGATCAAGCAGCTGGGTTGGCAGAAGAAGTGGGGCTTCTATGCCTGGGGCAACGGCGGCCTTGACAACGGCACGTTCAAGCCGGTGGACAAGTACGGAATCATCGACATCAAGGGTCAGAAGTTCTATCTTCCTGGTTGCGCGCTGGACACAAGGGACAACACCCAAGGCTACCAGCTGGCAAGGAAATTTGTCTATACGGAGGCTAACACCATCACGCTGCGGGAATATTCAGAGAAACTCATCACCGTGTTCGGGGACAACGCCAAGGTGGCGCTTTGCTTCCTGTTCGCGTCGTTGTTCAAGGACGTTGTGACATCGGTGACAACATCGTTCCCCATTCTGGATCTGTTCGGCCCGAAGGGCACGGGAAAGTCGGAGCTGGGTCATTCGCTGACTTCCTTCTTCGTGACGGGCAACATCGCGCCGAACATCAACAACACGACCAAGGCGGCTCTTGCCGAGGCGGTGGCGGAGGTGAGCAACGCGGTGGTGCATCTCGATGAATATAAGAACAACCTTGATCTGGAGAAGCGGGAGTTCCTTAAAGGAATATGGGACGGCGCGGGGCGTTCGAGGATGAATATGGACAACGACAAGAGGCGCGAGACCACGGCTGTGGACTGCGGGGTTGTGATGAGCGGTCAGGAGATGCCGACCGCCGACATCGCTCTGTTCAACCGGCTTGTGTTCCTGACATTCAGCAAGACAACGTTCAGCGACCAGGAGAAGAGGAACTACGAGAATCTGAAGCTTATCGAGAAGCGAGGGCTTACGCATCTGACGAACCAGTTGTTGCAGTTGCGCTCCAAGTTCCAGACGGATTTCAGAAGGGTTTGGGATGAGACTTTGTCGGACATGAATGACAGGGTGCGTTCGTACAATGTCGAGGACAGGACACTGAGGAACTGGGCAATTCTGCTGGCGGCCTACCGGGCTTTGAGGACGGACATCGACGTGCCGTTTGACAGCGAGGAGATATTCAGGCTTTGCTGCAAGGGTTGTGTGGATCAGAACCAGAAGACTAGGCAGAACAACGAGCTTTCAGGCTTCTGGGAGATTGTGGAGAATCTGGTGGCATCCGGGCAGGCGTACATCAACATCGACTATAAGCTTTGCGCCGGGGACCGTCCGTTCGCCATCAAGGAGTCGGATGTTCCGTTCGAGCCGAAGCACGGAGTGCGGTACATCTATCTGGCTTTCCAGCGGCTTTCGGCTCTCTATATGAAGGAGGGCAAGGACGTGAACGGCAAGGTGATCCCGAGGGATTCGCTGAAGTACTATCTTGAGCATTCACCGGAGTTCATAGGTACGGCCAAGTCGATGCGGTTCAAGCTGCTGGAGAACAAGACCTACGTGTCGAGCAATCCGGAGACCGGCAAGAGCCGCGTCACCACGGCGATGGTCTTTGACTATGACGCGCTGAAGGTCAATTACGGCATTGACCTTGACATCTCCACCGACACGTTGGAGATCGGGGACAACCGCGCGGCGGCCAGCGCTCCCCCATCGGTCACCGAGCCAGCCGAAGAGACCGATGCCGAACTTTGGGAGAAGTGATGGAAGATCTGAGGAGATATGTCCTGTATTCCAGGGAGCAGGAGGAGGCGTTCCGGAACAGGTACGCCAATGTGATTGCGGCCAGGCGGCGGGCGTATGTGAAGTGGCTGCGGAGCCTCCCTCTTCTGGAATGGGTTGACTATCTCGTTCAGGTCTCATCACGAGACTACGAGGCTGTCATCGGCCTGATCTGCGTCTGTCATCAGGAACGCCTTGTCAGTATCACTTTCAGTCCCGACTACCGCCGGATCAGACGCGATCCGGACACCGACGAGGAGGTCGAGGCCGTTTTCGGAAAAAAGAAAAAGTAAAAATAATCGCCAAAAATTTGGTAAATGTTAAGAAATTCCTTATCTTTGTAGTGCAATCAAAACAATAACGGTAATGAGATACTCGGAAGTCATAAGGAAGCTGAAGAAAGGCGGATGCTCTTTCCTCTCGCACGGTAAAAACCACGACTGGTGGTTCAGTCCGATAACAGGAATAAAGTTCCAGATACCGCGACACAGCAGCCAAGAAGCGAAAGACCGGACATTGGAGAACATAAGCAAGCAATCGGGGGTGGAACTATAACCCACCCCAATGCTTAACAAATATTTAATTAATAAAATCAGATATGAAGGCAAAGGTTTATATCGCGAGAGGTTCGGACGGAACCTTCGACGCAACAATGGAGTATAACAAAGCGATTCCATTCGGACTTCTCGGTCAAGGCAAGACAGCCAAAGAAGCCATAGAGGACTTTTACAACTCTTATGAGGAGGCAAAGCAGATGCTTGCGGAAGAGGGCAAAGAGTGTCCGGATGTCGATTTTGAGTTCTACAACGACGTTCCCTCTTTCCTCCAACAATATGCGTTTATCCTAACGCTTGCCGGACTGGAGAAAGTAACCGGAGTGAGCCAGACCATTCTTAGCCACTACATCAGCGGCTACAGGCATCCTTCCCCGAAGACCGTGAAGAAAATCGAGGAGGGCATAAAGAACTTCAGCCAAGAACTATCGTCTGTCAAATTCGCGTAATTGTTTGGTAGCATTACTTAGTATGGTGCGGCCTTGGGAGTTTCTTCCAGGGCTTTTTTTTGGGTAAGGGCCAATGAAGAGGGTTAATCTTCGTCCGCCCTTACGATTTTTATTGGAGGAAAGTGGGTGGAATGGGGATTTCAAAGGGCCAAAGCGAAAACCATAAGCAAAAAGAGTGGATTTGCTTACGATTTTCACCAAGAGGGTGATTTTCGGGGGAAATGGGGAAAATGAGGAAAATCGGAGTGGTTGTGCCAAATTTTGGCACAAATAGGATAACTATTTTCACATATATTCAAATAGAACAAAAGTTTATCTTGTGCTATCTATTGTAGTTCTTCAATAAATTACGTAAATTAGTGAAAAATTATTTTGCTGAGGAAACGAAAAACCCCAACTACACTAACTACACTAACTACACTTGAAGTAAATGAATGAATATTAACGAAATAAGGTGTAGTTGCGGTGTAGTTGAAGAACTACACTCCAACTACATTCAACTACACTTGGGCAGTCTCCAACTACACTAACTACACATTTTCGAGGGTCAACTACACCTCGTTTTTGGTTAACTCATTGAAAATCAAACATAGCTTCAAGTGTAGTTGGTGTAGTTGCTGTTTTTGCGAAAAATGTGGCTATAATATTTGATGAACTGTGAAATGCTTGATGTCAAATTGAAAGTGGATTCGCCGATGATGGCGGATTATCTGGCTTACCTGTTCCCGCCTGACAGTCCGGGCGGGCCTCTGAAAGTCTATGCCCGAAACAGCATAGGCAGGCTTCTCGTGGCTCATTGCAAGGTGGCGGAGGGTCCGGTGGCTCTGGAAGGCGACAAGGTCGTGGATCTGGAGTTGCCAAGCGACATCGCCACGGCTCCTATGAGGGATAAGTTCCTTTATTATGACAAGTACAGCACGGTGGCGTTGAATATGGCGATCAACGCCTTCTTTGACATCGAGTTCAAGCAGTACTACCTTGCCGGCTACGAGCTCGGAGTCCAGAAGAAGGACATAGTCACTGCGTTCATCGTGTCGAGGGGATTGTTCAGCACCGACTATTTCGACGCGCTGCACAAGAGGATCTACAGGCAATCGCAACAGACGCTGGACAAACTGGTGAAGAAACTTATCAACAAGGTGGATTACATCAACAGCAGTATAAACATAAACGGATTGAAAGATGATCAGAATCATTGACTCATTGCAGGCCCAGAGCCTTGACAGACAGGATGGAGTCTGGCATAAACTTGCGCTCGTTCCAGGGACCGCCACCATCGAGCGGTCGGAGAAGACGGAGGATGCCGGGAGGCTGGCCACCGTCAAGATCAACGCCACACTTTCGGAGTCCTCGGAGATTATGAGGGACAACCTTATATTAAAGGTAGGATTCTGCCACGGGGACGATGAGACTTACGGCACCGAGGACTTGCCTCTTGCCTTCGAGGTCAACGAAACCAACACCTTGAAGCTGTCCAGCTCGTATCAATTCCCTGTCTTTTAGCGTGTCCTTTCCTTACGGGTGTCTCGCTGGTATCTTTGCGTAAACATTGATTAACAAGATGAAAGCAGACACATTCCAACTGGCAAGGGACATCGTTCAGGGAAAGTGGCTGGTCTCCAATCCGGAGCAGCTGCTTCCTATCGCTCGTGCTTTCCTCAGCAAGACTCCGGTTGAGATGGAGGTGAAGTCGGCGGTGGTCTCCACCGTGGCCGATTCCGGTGCTGGGGCCGGGAAAGCCAAGAGTGTCGCCATTGTTCCGCTTCACGGCACGATGACCAAATACGACACCTGCGAAAGTTACGGGACAACGTTCATAGCAAACAAACTCCGGGAGATGGCCGATGATGAAAATGTCATCGGCATCGTCCTGGACATAGACTCCCCTGGCGGAAGCTGCTCGGCCATACCGCCGATGCTTGAAGCTATCAGCTACGCCAAGGCCCACAGGAAACCGGTCTATGTGCACGCTGACTGCTGCGCCTCGGCGGCCTACTGGGTGGCCTCACAATGCGATGCTATCTATATGGACAACGATCTCTCAGAGGTCGGCTCCATCGGTGCGATGGCTGTCTTCGTTGACAATTCAGCAACCAACCCATCAAACGGGGAAAGGACTTTAGTAGTCTATGCCGATGAGTCCTCAGAGAAGAACAGGGCCTATAGGGAAGCTCTGGCCGGAAACTTCGAGGCCGCCAAGGCGGAGCTCAAACCGCTGGTGGAGCAATTCCAGAATGCGGTCGTGTCCGGAAGGCCGAATATTCAGAAAGAGGAGAAAGGAGTTCTGAGCGGCGCGATGTTCGGCACCGCTGAGGCGTTGCGCCTGAATATGGCCGATGCCAAGAAGACCCTTTCCGAGACCATCGAGGCGGTCTTCGCACTCACAAGCGTTTAACCAATCTTTTTCATAATGGATAAGAAAACTCTCAACAATTCCAAGATGGGCCGACTTGTGGCCCGTCTCTTCGGCAAGAGCGAGCTTGACGTCAAGGACGGCAAGGTTTCCCTTTCCGATCAGGAGCGGCAGAAGGTTCTGGAGAACTACGGCCAGGACTTTCTCGACAAACTGGAAAGCATCAACCTCGATGAGGAGGGTGATGCCGTGACCCTTTTCGACGCGGCTGTAGCCGCCAAGACGGCGGAAGCAACAGCCGCGCTGACAGCACAGATCGAGAAACTACAGAAGGACGTTGTCTCATTGGCTTCCGAGCCGGAGCCTAAGCCGGTTGCCACGGCAGTTCCTGCGTCCAAGGAGGCCAAGGTCTTTGCCATCAATATGGCGGCGGCACACAACAAGATCGTGAAGGAAGCCCTTGATTCCGTCAATCCTTACGCTTTCACGGCGATGGAAGACGCGTCTATCGACATCACGGATCTCAACGCCGAGTTCAAGATGACGATGCCTCCTAAGATGAAGTTGGAGCTCCTTAACAAGAGGATCTACAACGGATTCGATGACGCCAAGCATATGACCCGCATCCAGTCCAACACGGACTACATCGCAAGTGCGGCCATTATGTCCGAGGTCTCACAGCAGTTCACACCGAAATGGACTCCTAAGGGAACGCCCCATTTCACTCCGATCAGGATTCCTTATCGCCGTCACAAGCTGAACGTGCTGATCCAGCCGGCCGATGTGCTCAAGAGCTGGCTGCTCTATCTCTACGAGCAGGGCAAGACTATGGCGGATATGCCTATCACCCGCTACATCATCGAGAACCACATCCTGCCTAAGGTGCTGGATGACATCACCATCTCGATGATCGCAAAGGGTAAGTTCATCGATGCTGGCGTTGTCGCTGACGGTGACGCGGGCAAGGCCGCCAAGAACTCTATGGACGGTTTCGAGACCATCCTTGTGGAGGGCAAGTCAGACGAGAATTGCAAGATCAACTACTACAAGGCGGCAGCCGACCCGATGGCGATGTCGGACTCCGAGCTCCTCGCCTACATCGACGGCTTCGTTGACAGCATCTCCGGACTGTTCGCCCACATCGTGACCATCCACTGCTCCGAGCAGCTGCTCACCCGCTACAAGAGGGCTGACTTCGCCGTTAACGGCAAGTACACCGGCGTGGAGAATGACGGAAGCATCCGCTTCACCAACTTCCACCTCGTACCTCTGAAATCGATGTACAACTCCCCTATCATCTTCGCGACCCCGAAGGAGAATTTCGTGGAGCTTGTGGATCTCTCAAAGGCGGAGAACTGCATCGTCAAGATCGAGGAGCAGAACTACGATGTGAAGGTGTTCGGCGAGTACTCCCTCTCTACGGGCTTCAAGATCGCCGAGGCTGTGTATGCCGCCGTGCCTGATGGCTACACTCCTGTCGAGAGCATCGTCTCCGATGTTCCGGACACCGACAAGTGGGAGAACGGAAAGAAGGCTGCTGACAACACCAAGGATCAGGGTTCAGATACCAACCAGGATCAGGATCAAGGCGGTGCATAACCAAATAACAAGCGTGAATTATGGCTTACGTTAAATCATCAATTCCAAGACCTGGTGACGGCGCTGGTTGCGCCGCCACCAGAAAATCACAGATCATCCTCGTAGATGTGGAGGATGTCGCCAGCGAACCGACAAGAGAGGTTGGCAACTGCGTTGTAACTGGAGACCTCACATTGAAGACCGGCGCAAAGGCAATCTCCATCTATGCCACGGCTTCCACGATTCAGGTCACCGAGGAACTTTCCGGAGATCCGGACGCCGAGGGAATCAAGACCGGTATCGTGTTCGACCACCCGGGCAACTCAGTGGCCATCAAGAATTTCATCGAGATCTTCAAGAATCGTGGCGTGATCGCCATCGTGCAGGAGTGCGACGGAACAACTGCTGGCCGTCCTCAGATTATGGGACGTGTCTGCAACCCGCTCAGGTTGTCTCTTGAGACCAAGATGGACGGTGAGGCGACCAAGAGGACTCTTACCTGGAAGCAGGCGTTGCCTGACAAGTTCCTGGCCGGTGAATATGCCGGAGAGATGCCGGAGATCGCCGAGGACGCCACAAGCGCGACCGGAGGAGCTTAGCGGATGTCTGAGATCGACACAAAAGCCGTCAAAGGCGAGGTTGCGGGCAACCCTGTAAGCGGCGGAACGAATCTGGTTGTCTGTGCCTACGAGGGCACGGACGGCCAGTTGTCCAAAGTCTGGGAGAAGATGACAGGTGTCAAGCCTGTTGTCATCACGGTTGAACCGGACGCTGACATCCGTGACATTCTTGCCGGAATCATCGCCGACAACAATATCTCCGATGATTTCATCCTCGTGCCGGCCAACTGCGTTCCTTGCGCCAAGATTTCCATCGGAGAACTGGCCACACCGCTTGTGTTCCTTGACGTTCAAGGCAACAAGGTTTTCAGCGAAAGGCTGCCGAAACCGTTCTCCAAGGAGAAACTGGTGGAGATGCTTCCGGCGCAAGACCAGACAGCGGAGGAGTTCCTGAAGGACTACTTCAAGAAGAATCTCCATAGACCAATCGAGGCCGGATTCCGGTTCGGCAACATCGTGACTCCGGTCTATCGCGCGAATCCTTGCGAACATCTTGTCATCGAGGCGTTTGTCCGCAAGAAGTTCGTGTTCGCCACTCCTCAAGGCTATGCGGCCATCACACATCTGATTGACCAGTACCTGCTGAATGAGTAACGAGATTGACAGATGGATATGTTCGGGAGCCGAGGTCACTGAAGGACTTCGGCTCTTGAGCATATACGCGCCCAACAAGTGGCTCGACGCTCTTGTCAGGAAAGCGCCGAAGGAATATTCACACCTCCTGAAGAAAGCTTTGCTTCCGTTCGCCACAGAGGTTCCGTTCTCGCAGACATTGACGAAAGGCGGGCGGTTCCGGGAAGACTGGCCGTTCCTCTCCGAACCTGATTGCCCGACCGAACTGAAGGCCCTTGCCGCGGATATGATCACATCGTGGCACAACTATGTCAACGCCCACGAGGATCTGTTCAAATGCACCACTCCGGAAGAGTGCTTCGAGGCAGCGGAAAAAACGGTAAGAAATTTTTATCAAAATTCAGTTTCCCGCACTGAATTTCAATACTACAAGGAGCATCACCGGATTCTTGGCAAACATCCGATTTTCGCCTTGACAAAGAAACTGGACAACCTGAGACGGATGCCGATAACCGGACTTATCCGGAAAAGGCGCAATGTCCAGGATTCCATCTGGCGCGCGGAGCGGGAAATCAAGAAAGGCGACCGCCCTGACCTGAAAGTGTCAAGAGAGGAAAGGCTTTCCCGCCTGAAGATGACGCTCGATGAGATAAACCGAATGATTGAAGAATATGAAGGAACTGACAACCAAACTTCTCGATGATCTTTCATCCCTTGCGGCCATCGGCTGGACTGATGCCGAACTGGCCGGATTCCTTGACATCACAGAAAGGCAATTGGATGTCATCTTGGCTGATCCCGTCACGATAGATGATCAGCGGATCAGCAACGCCATCAAACGCGGCCAGCTGGAGAAGAGGGCCAAGATCGAACTTGCCGTCGTGCGTGGAGCTATGGGTGGCGACGCCGACTCCGTCGAGCAGTTCCGCGACATCGTCCGGGACAAAAGTTTCACCATCTCAAAGCTGGATCTGTTCGGCGGTGCCGAGAAAGAAGGCGCGTTCGAGAAGATTCAGGAATATATTGCTTCCGGATCAAAGGGCAACCTTTCCGACAAGGAACAGATCTACATCGACCTGCTGACGCTGATATATTCATTGGACGGCCAGTATGGCAAAAGGAGGACGATCAAGTTCCTGACCAGCGCCCCTTTCTGCATCCCCTACCAGCGTGCCGCGGACATATATTCAGAAGCCGTGGAGCTCTTCTTCTGCAACCGTAAGGTCTCCAAAGAGGCGATGCGCAACAAGATGGCGGATCAGTTCGACACACTCTATGTCGCCGCGAGGGACGCCGCCAAGACATCGAAGGACTATGCCGTGGCCGCTGACATCCTTGCCAACAAGGCGCGTGCCCTCCAGCTGGACAAAGATGATCCGGCCAAGCTTCCGGCTGAAATCTACCAGCCGATGTTCCGCCTGCTTTCCGCAACGCCAGAATCCATCGGACTTCCGGCAGCCAACCGTGATGAGCTGGAAAGGCAGATTGACACCGTGGTCGCTCCGGAGTCCGTCAAGAGACGGCTCAGGACCGATGCAGGCATCGTTGATCTCGACATCGTAAAATACCTTGAGGATGCAAAGGAAGAGAGTTAAACCTGAATCCACACAAGCCGCCTCCGTCCAGTACCAGAACCCTTTCGCCCAGATCGTGTCGCTGGCCGGCGCCTGTCAGAACCTCAATGTCGTGGGGCGTGGCGGAGCCAAGACAACCGACATCCAGGCCGAAAGACTGCTAGATGTCATCTATGATATGCCAGGAGCGCCCGTCGTCTGGGTGGCCGACACGTTCACGAACCTGAACGCCAACATCCTCCCTTCTGTTCTGGAGGGGCTGGAACGAAAAGGACTCCGTGAGGGTGTCCACTATGTCATCGAGAAGGAGCCGCCCACCTTTACAGATGCGGAAAAGGCTGATCTCCCGGACTGGCTGAAACCCCATTTCTGGAAGCCTTTCAACAAGCTGGTCTCCTACAAACGCACCATCATCTTCTACACCGGCACCAACATCCGGTTCGGCTCCCTTGACCGCCCGGCCACCCTTGCCGGAGCCTCCTACGTGTTCTGCTTCGGGGATGAGGTGAAATATTTCCGGGAAGACAAGATCTCCAACCTGCTGAAGGCAGTCCGTGGCTACAGGCAGGAATATGGTCACAGTGTCTTCTACCGAGGATTCAGTTTCACCACCGATATGCCGGACACCACGCACATCGGGGAATATGACTGGATCCTGAAATATGCCCACAATATGGACATCCCGGCTATCGTGCTTGTGCTGAAAGCCGGCCTGGTCTATAACGAATGCCTGCACGAGGCTGCCGCCGCCAAGGACAAATGGTTGAAGACCCACAGTGCCGATGACCTGAACGTCTATCGCAGCAAATGCCGTGTGGCCGAACAGTGGAAAGCCCGATGGACTGAACTTAGGATGCGTAAGGAAGCCAGGACTTTCTTCATGCTGGCATCATCCTACATCAATGTGGACATCCTCACAGAGCAGTGGTTCGGGGATGCCATCTCGGGTAAGCTTCCTGATCTGAACACGGCCATCCTCTCTATGCGCCCGTCCCTGGAATCAGGCGACCGCTTCTACACCTCCTTGAGTGAACGCCACTTCTATTATGATGGCACGGATGAGGAAGCCTACGATGGATTCGGACTGCTTGATCAGGAGGATTGCAGGGTGCTGAAATATCTCGATCTGGACAAACCGCTCATCGCAGGAGTGGATTTCGGGAATATGTGCTCGATGTCCATCGCCCAGAATGACACCGAGAAGGGACGCTCGTGCCTGCGTGTTGTGAAGTTCCTCTACACTCTTGCGCCTGAATATGTCCCTGACCTTGGAGAGAAGTTCCGCGCCTTCTTCGCACCTGTGAGGCGCAAGACCCTGATGCTGTACTATGACCGTGCAGGCAACTCCTACAAGTCCGTGGGTGAGGATCAAGTCGGCAAGTTAAAGAAGGCTATTGAATATGATGAATCCGGCCGCCGCACAGGGTGGACGGTGCAGCTTATGTCCATCAACCAGGGCAACATCGGGCAGCCGGAGGAATATTCATTTATGCAGGAGATAATGAGTGAGCGTAATCCACGGTTGCCGGTGATTCGCATCGACGCGTATGCGGCCAAGCATCTGAAGCTGTCATTGGAGAAGGCAAGGACTGTGGTCAGGAACGGGGTTGTGTTCAAGGATAAGAAAAGCGAGAAGTTACCGGTCGAGCAGCTGCCTACGGAGTCCACCAACCCATCAGACTCATTCAAGTATCTTGTGATGACCAAGCAACTCAGAGGCGTGGCCAGCGGAAAGACGATGCTGCCGTCCTCGGCGACGGATCCTCGTGCGGTCGGGAAAAACAAGGACTGAGCGGGGCGTGCGCCATATATCACCCTCGGGAAGGAATCGCAATTGCGATTCTTCCGTTGCGCGGCCCGGGCTCTTTTGCGTCCGAAAAAGTGCGTTTTTGCCGCGGCGGGGTGCAAGGCTTTGAACCACTTGATTTTGACGGGAATATATTCACAAAACAAGCCCGTTTGGCTGAAATAGCCGAGCCTTGGGCTGTAGTTTCCGGGTTGGGCGTGGTGTCCTTTTTATCGTCTTGGGAGGTGGCTAACTTTGTGATATGAACGTATATGAAGCATTGACGGAGATGAGGCGACTGTCAGAGGAAGACAGGAGCTTCAGCTTCTCGTTTATGAGCTATAACCCCACGAAAGGCACAAGCGACGGGATCGTCTATGTCCGGCGCGGGGTGCTGAGACATAGGGAAACCAAGGAGCACAACAAGAACGCTGACATCATCGAGGGCTACACGGATCTGGAGACCGGAGAGCCGAGGCGTTTCTACCAGCCGCTTCTGATGACATTCAACGGACAAAAACTGATACTCGTATGAGCAGAATCGAAAAAATATCCGACCACACATCCGTTCTGCGGCTGAACGATGGCCGGGCTTTCGCGCTTTCCAACAGGAGGGACAGCAGTCTGGACTCCGTGTTTTGGATGGCGCAACAGAGGAACTGGGAACAGTTGCCCCAGACGATTTGCGGACAGAAGATCGTGCCGTTCGGCCACGACAACAATCTGCCGGTGCACCTAAGGGACATCCTGGACGAAAACAATCTTGGTCCGGGAATCCTTGAAAGGCAGATGGGGCTTCTCTACGGCCAGGGCGTGTTCCTTAACCGGCTGGCTTACCAGGAAGGAAACATCGTGCATAACTGGGAGGAGGACAGGGAGATCCAGGCGTGGCTGGACAGCTGGGACTATATTAGCTACATCAAGGGGTGTATGACCGATTACCTGCATCTGAAAGGGTTCTTCGATGCCAAGTATCTGGAGAAAGGCCGGAGAATAGGCAGGGAGCCAAAGATAGCCTATCTTGAGCATATTCCTTCAAAGAACGCAAGGCTGGAGTGGACGGACAGCAGGGAGATCAAGGACGTGAAACACATTGTTGTCGGGGATTTCGAGCATTCCTGCGTGGGGACGGGCGTAAGGGTCTATCCGGTCTATGACAGGAAGAATCCAGGACGGTTCGGAGCGTCGGCATCGTACAACCACACATATTCATTCGCAAGGGATTTCTATGCTGTGCCTCAGTATTGGGGAGCGTTGCGCTGGATTGTCAAGGGTTCGGAGATTCCGACCATATTCAAGTACGTGACGGACAACGGAATCAACCTTGCTTATCTGGTGAAGGCTCCCAAGGAGTACTGGGAGGAAAGGCGTGACCGTCTTAGGATGGTTCATCCGACTTGGGATGACACCAAGGTGGAGAACGAGATCAGCCGGTTGACGGAGGATCTGCTGTTGCAGATGCAGGATGTGCTCAGCGGCAAGGAGAACGCTGGAAAGTTCTTCTATTCGCTCGATATGCCGTCTGAAAGCGGCGCGGGGCGTGTGTCCTGGTCCGTGGAGGCGATAGACCAGAAGATGAAGGACTTTGTGGAGGCTCAGTTGAAGATCTCGGAGGCTTCGGCATCTGCGATCACATCCGGAATGGGGCTGCATCCGTCGCTGTCGAACGTGATGGTGAACGGCAAGCTGGCATCAGGATCTGAATTGTTGTATGCCTTCAAGCTGTTCCTGCTTTCGGACACGGAGATCGCCTCACAGACGATTCTGGAGCCGATCAACCAGGCGATAGCGTTCAATTTCCCTGGAAAGGGGCTGAAACTTGGGTTCTTCCACAAGCAGTTGTCGGCGGAGGATGCCCTTACTTCCTCGGCCAGGATTAAAAATCAGTGATTATGACGGATTTGTTCAACAGAAATCGGGACGGTTCCAAGGAACTTGAGGATCTGACCGGCCAATGGTACGCTTCCTCTCCTTTCAGGCTGATCGAGACGGAAATCCGGTTCGCCACCGATGAGGTGGCGCGGCTTGTGAGTCCGGAGGTGGTCAAGGAGGCCGCGGAGGCTTACGATGAGGATGAGAAACCGGAGCTTGTGGCCGCTGTGAGGCTTCCGGTGGCTTGTCTGGCGTTGATGCGGTACGCTAAGCTTTCATCCGTGTCACACGAATCGACCGGACGGAAGGTCAAGATCGATGACAATGAGAGAAGTCCTTACGAATGGCAGATAGACAGGGATGACAGGGCAATGAGGGAGCGGTATTTCAGGGCTCTGGACGCTTTGTACACCTACTTGGAGACTTCAGGCAACGAGAACTGGAAGACTTCGGCCAAGAGGATGATGACGGGCGAATCCATTGTCAGGAATATTCAGGAGTTCGAGGCGGTCTATCCCATCGATGGGAGCTATTACGTCTATTATCTGTTGCAGGCGCTTGTGATCGAGCGGCAAAGGGCGGTCATTGAGCCGTTCGCAGGGGATAAATGGGCTTCGATTACTGACGGTTCGGCTGAGCCGAGGGCGCTTTCGCTGGCCAGAAGGGCGGCGATACTAAGTGCGGTGATCGTGGCCGGAACGAGGTGGAGCCTTGAGGTGTTTCCTATCGAGATCGCAAGGCGGTTCTCCCCTACCTATCAGGGCAACAAGTCCAACCGTGTGGCCACGATGGATGAGATTGACTGGTATGTCGGCAATCTGAAAAGTGAGGTCAAGGACGCTTTGACGGATTTGTCGGCTCTGATCAGCGAAGATAAGGCGGATCCTAAGCTTTTGCCTGTGAATGACAGGCGGAACAAATTCTTTACCACCGAGTGATGAACACGATTGAGGTTTTCGAGACCGGCAAGGTCGTACAGGTGCCTGGTTCGTGGAGAGAAATGACTCCGGAGCAGGTGCGTGGGGTATTCCGGATCTTCGAGAGGTGTCTTAGGCGTGGGGAATCGCCGTTGGACTTCAATGTGAGGGTCTTGTGGATGCTGCTTGGGGTGCGGAGGACTGTCAAGGGATGGTTTGCCGACATATTCGCCGGCCACAGGCCTACTTTAAGGGATGAGAACGTCTATCTGATGTGCGAGAGGTTCCTCGGATTCCTTTTTTCGGAGGAGTCGGCGGCGCTGACGTTTGATTCGGTCGCCAATCCGATGCCGGTGGTGCGTTCGGGGCTTGTTTGGCTTCACGGTCCGGGGGAACTGCTCCAGGATCTGACGTTCGGGGAGTTCAGGCACGCATCCGCCGCAATCAACAGGTTTTTCAGGAGCCACGAGCCGGAGGATCTGGATGAATGCATCGCTTTCCTGTACAGAAGACGTTGCCGGAAGGCCAACAGGGCAGGTCGGATGGTGCCGGATGTGGACCAACGGAATGCACGTGGGCATATTCATAGAGCGTCGAGGTTGAAGGGGTGGCAGAAGAATCTCGTGATGATGTGGTTCGCGGCTTGCTTGAAGTACCTTCAGTCGGGTGTTCTGGAGATTAACGGGGAGGAGGTTGATTTGTCGAAGCTGTTCGCCGGGGATGAGAAAAGTTCGGGGATAAGCTTCGGGTGGAATGATTTGTTGGTCGAGGTGGCTAAGGAGAACACGCTTGGCAACATTGACAGGGTGGATGAGGAGCCGTTGTTCTCGGTGCTGTCGATTATGTGGCATAACTATAAGGAGAGAAAGAGAAATGAGCAGATTATCAAGGCTTCAAAGGCTCACTGAGTACCTTGCGGGGTTGAAGATCCATTCCTGCTGCTGTTGTGAGCACATCGATCCGATTTGCACGACCGCGCAGTCGGACGCCACTTCCAAGCTGGCGCATCTTTCGGGTGTGCAGGTGGTGGTCGCGCGTCCGGAGGTGCATCAGCGTGGGGATTCCGATTCGTTCCGTGAAGAGCTGGGGACGGTGATCTTCGTGTTGGAGAAGGGGCTTGGGCTGGACAAGACGGAGGAATCGGAGAATGAGCAGTATTCACGGCTTCTGGAGATTGCGGATTTAATTCTGGCTTACATCACGGAGGAGGCTTCCAGCTATAATTGTCAGTTGGTGACGGGTTTGTCGCTGGCTTCGGCTGATGTGGTGCCTGAAGCAAGCGTGTTCGGAGGTTGGAGCGGGTACAGCATCGAGCTTGCGTTTGAGTGATGGATGTCAGGGCGCGTTTCGTAAGTGAGGTCCTTCAGGATGAGGGTCAGCGGCTTCTGAGAAATCAGGGGAAGGCCATCGAGGCCAAGGTCAAGAAGCGTTCCGGGCGGTTGGAATCGTCCAGGAGTGTTTCGGTGACCGGTGGGAGCGGTGCTTCGGGGACTTTGACGTTCGTCCACGTGGCCTACGAGCGCTTCCTGGACATGAAGCGTCTCCAGCGTGGCGGCAAGTCCGTCAAGAGCAACCGCAAGATCCACAATCGCTATGTCTTCGGTGCTTTCGCCTCCATCGCCGAACGGCTGATGTACGAGTTCACGGAGGATGTCATCGCCCGGATCAGGGAGTCGGAACTGGGCCAAACGAAGTGAAAATCAGGCGGGAAGTCTTGATTATTTGGCCCAAAGTTTGTTTCTTCGTAAACACATTCGCAATACAAATGCAATACGGAGGCACTTATGAGACTTGGAAAAGATGACATATTGGTGATTAAGGCTGTTCTACTGTATATTCTTACACATAGCAATGATGGTCAAAGGGACATCTACAGCCTTGTCAAGACGGCCTATTATGCGCAGCAGAATCATCTTGCGCAATATGGCACTCCCCTTTTCAAGGATTGCATCTGCGCTTTGCCGTTCGGGCCGGTACCGTCCAACATCTACAATGTTCTGAAAATGGCCAGTGGCGACTCCAATGAACTCAATTATCACAGATCCGATGATATGCATCTGGCTTCGGATGCTATAAATTTCAAAAGCGGGCGGTATTCCGCAAAGGAAGACCCCAATATGGATTTCCTATCCAAATCTGACATTGAGAGCCTAAACTATGGCATTGAAAAAGTTGCGAAAATGTCTTTCAACCAAATAAAAGAAGATACGCACGGAATGGAATGGAATCGTGCTTTTAACAGCAAGTCTTCTTTGAAGGAGATGAATCTTCTTAATATCGCCAAAGAAGGGGATGCGTCATCGGATGCCTTGCGGTATTTGGAGGATTTCCTTGAGACCGATAGGTTTGCAAGGTTATGATGGAACTTGATTCATTCCCTGCCGAACTCAGAAAGCAAGCTATTGAGATTGGTCAGGTTCTGAAGATGGAGATGTTTCCGGAAGACAGTGTGAAGCCTAAGCCGGGAAAGGAATCCAAGCCTAAAAGATTTGTCATTATCGGCAGGACAGATGACAGTGGAGTGCTGGCCGCTCTTCTGGTAAACACTCGGATCAATGAAAAGATGTTTTCACAGATTGCACCTTACCAGCATTTGGTAAAGGCGGCTGACAATGATTATCTGGATCACGATAGTTATGTGGATTGCTACACTGTGAAGGAGTTCAACAGCGAAAGGGTTCTGGAAAGCGCTGAATATCTTGGACACATAAAGGATGAAGATCTGGCAGAATGCCTTGAGCACGTCCGACAATCACCGGCCATCAAGCCTTATTTGCTGAAGAAGTTTAATTTATAAAGCGGCGGATTGATTTTTGCAAGAAGAGAAATAACACACTAATCTTTGAAGTCCTATGTTCTTTATCGGTGATATTGGTTGGCTTGTCTGGCCGTTGTTGTTTGTCGCTTTGATTGCGATTTTTGTCGGTTTGGCAGGGTTGATTATATTTCTCGTAGGTGGAACGATTGGAAGTGCCGTGGTTGGACTGACCTCCAAGAACAAAACCAAGAAAAGCGTTATGGGTGATTTGCTGTTGCTTCTTAGTGGCCTGGTCATTCTTGCAAGCGTTGTCTTGACAATCATCTGGGGTTAAACTCCATTGTATTTGTCCTTTGCAGCCGCTGATTAGCGGCTATTTTTGTGCCATAAAATCAACGTGAGATTATGGCTAAAAGAATTACTGATGAGGATCTTCGGCTGAACCTGATTGTCAACGGGGATGGCGGCAGGAAGGAGATGCTTGCGCTGGACAGGCAGATGAAGGATTTGCAGAGTTCGACCAAAAGGACCAGGACTGAACTCAAGAATCTTGAGAAGGCTGGCAAGACCGGCTCACAGGAACACCAGAACCTGACGAAGACCCTGAAAGACCAGGAGAAGACCCTGACGGAATGCCGGGAAAAATACAACAAACTCAGGGATGCCATTTCCCTTGAAAACAAGACATTGGCGGAACTCCGGAACCATCTGAAACTGACGCAGACGGCTCTTAGCAAGGCCGTTCCCGGGACGGAGAACTGGAAGAAGCTTAATGCCGAGGTCCAGCAGACCAAGGCAAGGCTTAAAGAGCTTACCTCACAGTCCGGGCAGACCAAGGGTGCGCTTGAGAAACTATCAAGCGTCAAGGCCGGAGCTTTGGCGGCATTCGCAGCTATCGCCGGGGCAGTCAGAGGCGTGGCAAGGGCGTTCCAGAAGATAGTGGACTTCGAGCAGGCCAACGTCAACCTCTCCACCATCATCGGCAAGAACGTCAAGGACATCGAGGCGCTGACATATTCGGCGATGGAGCTTGGACGGACCACTGAATACACCGCCTCGCAGGTCACGCTGCTCCAGACAGAACTCGCGAAGCTGGGTTTCAAGGAGGGTGCGATCATGCAGATGCAGGAGTCCGTCCTGCACTTCGCCACGGCCATCGGGACCACCCTCCCGGAAGCGGCGGCGATGGCGGGAGCGACACTGAGGATGTTCGGGCTTGACGCCAAAGACACCGCCGACACCCTCGGGGTGCTGGTGCAGGGAGCCAACAACAGCGCGCTGAGCTTCTCCTACTACCAGACAGCGATGGCCACGGTCGGACCGGTGGCGAAGACATTCGGTTTCTCGCTCAGGGACACGGTCGCCCTGCTCGGCACACTGGCCAACGCCGGGTTTGACGCCTCTTCCGCGGCCACTGCCACAAGGAACATCCTGCTTAACCTCGCGGACTCAAGCGGCAAGCTGGCGGTGGCCTTAGGCAAGCCTGTAAGCACATTCCCTGAACTGATGTCCGGGCTGAGACAGCTGAAGGCGCAGGGAGTTGACCTTAACACCACGTTGGAACTGACCGACAAAAGGTCTGTCTCCGCCTTCAACACGTTCCTTGACGGAGTGGACGCTGCCTTGGCTCTGAGGGATTCGCTTGAGGATGTCAACGGCGTGCTGAAGAATACAGCCGAGGAAAGGATCAACACGGTCGAGGGTTCCGTCAAACTGCTCCAGTCCGCATGGGAGGGGCTGATCCTCTCGTTCAAGGAGTCCGCCGGACCGATCAAGAGCGTGATTGACTGGCTGACCCGAATGGTGGAGGGGCTGACGGAGCTGATCAATCTTGGAGGCCGTCAGGGATTCTTCTCCGAATATTCACAGGCCTTGGCTGAAATCAACCCCGAGACGGATCTGGGGCCGGGGGTTACTATGGAGAGCTACATCGCGTCCACCCGGGAGCAGTTGAAAAAAGAGGCAGAGGCCGCCAAGGCGAAGGCTGATTCGCAGAATGGGTTCGGAAGGTGGTGGAGCGGTTCTGGCGACGCCGCGGAACTGGCAGCGAACAGACTCGAAGGATTCGACCTCGCTGCCGCCCAGTACCTGAATGCGTCCGGTGGCGGAGCCGCCTCCTCTTCCTTCCCGTCGGGATCAACACCGCCATCAAACCCACCAAGCCTCCAAAATCCGCAAAAAAACAAAGCCCTCTGGTCATTGAGCAATGACGAGGCGTTCCTGACGGCCAAGGCGGAACTGACAAGGCGGTACAACGAGAAGGAGATCTCCTCACAGGAGGAATATAACGAAAGGCTCTATCAGCTGGAGGTGGCGACATTGACGGCTCGGCTGGCGGCTAATAAGGATAAGGGGGCGGACAGAGCCAAGATCGAGAATGAGTTGCAGGAGAAGATCAAGAAGCATTCGGAGGATGCGTTGAAGAAGCGGCAGGAGAACGAGAAGAAGGCTGCGGATCTGGCCAAGGAGGGAACGGCGATCATCAACGAGGTGGAGACGGACAAGACAAAGGCGGCGATGGATGGTGAAGAGGTTCGGTACCAGGCGGAATTGAAGAAGTTCAAGGAGACGCAGGTGCTGTACGAGAATCAGGCGGCAGTGCTGGAGGCCATTGAGAGGAAGCATCAAAATAATCTGATGAAGATTCGGATGGATGCTGAGGCTAAGGAAATGGCAAAGCTCAAGTCAGAACACGAGGTAAAGAAGTTGAAGATTCAGAACGATTATTCCGGACAAATGCTTGATTTGCCGGTAGGACCGTCTGTCGAGAAGTCTTCTTTGCAAAGGTCTATGAACTCAGCACTGGTGTCTACTGATCTTGAGTACTTGGAGAACCTCAAAACAGAGCTGGAGAAGATCACGACAAGCAAAGAGTTTGACGGTGGGTTGATTCCAGAAGATGATATGAAGAAATACGAGTTGCAACTCCAGCAGATTATCGAGAAGATCACGGAACTCAAGAACAAACAGAAAGAGGACACAGCAGGGGCTTTCGCAGGTACAGGGAAAGGCAGCCTGTTCGGTGTGTCGCAGGAGCAATGGGATCAGTTCTTTGCGAATCTGTCTGATGGCAGGCTTAAAGCAGAAGATCTGGCAAATGCCTTGACCGGAATGGGAGGCCTAGCTCAAGAAGGCTTCCAACTGGCAAGCAAGGCGATCGAGCTTACCAACGCCAAGGAAAACAAGGCATTCAACGAGTACAAGAAGAACAACGAGAAGAAAAAGAAAGATCTGAAATCCAGATATGATGCCGGATTGGTGTCACAGGAGCAGTACAACGCGAGGGTCGAGGAGATGGAAGCAGAGGAAGAGGCAAAGCGCGAGGAGATGGAGATCAAACAAGCAAAGAGGACGAAAGCGCTCAATCTGGCGCAGTCCATCATCAACACGGCTTTGTCGGTCACCAAGACCTTGGCGCAATGGGGCTGGCCAGCCGGTGCGGCTCCTGCCGCGATCGTGGCCGCTTTCGGGGCGGCGCAGACTGCATTGATCGCGGCGCAACCGATCGGTGCGGAGGAGGGCGGCTTCGTGAACACTCGCCGAGCTCAGGACGGAAAGGCCTTCAAGGCGCGGCTCTCACCTGACAAGAGAGGCTTCGTCTCCTCCCCTACCGTGCTTGTGGGTGAGAACGGCGGTGAATATGTGATACCGGCTGACGGACTGAGCAATCCGACGTTACTGCCGTTCGTGGCTACGATGGAGGAGGCTCGGAAGGCTGGAACGTTGAAGAGCCTGAACTTCGAGGCGGTCTATCCTGTGGGAGCCGCTATAGGTCGGGAAAGCGGTGGGTTTACGAACACTTCGGCAAGCCCGGTGACTGGAATCGGCTCTGGGGCTGGCGCCGTAGTTTCGGCAAGGTCAGCGACCGATGAGAAGTTGCTGGAGGCCATCGAGCTGCTGAACAAAAGGCTTTCCGTTCCGATCAAGGCGGATGTGTCGATGCTGGGGAAGAACGGGATCATCGAGCAGACGGAGAAGTACAACAGGGCTAAACGCCGGAGTACCTACGGCAGGTAGCGAAAGTTTTTCTGCATTTTTTTCGCAAAACTCTTGGAAATTGGAAAAAGATTCGCATCTTTGCCAATGCGTACTACATACTTAGCATTCTCTTTACGGCTGAATAATTCCGTAGAAGATTGCTGACATATTATTAAAGGGAAATTTTGCCCTCCGTATGGTCGTTGCTGACGAAAGTCGCAACAGCATTATGCCGTAAGGCAGGTATGTGGTACGCAGACCTTAGCGGAGGGTTTTTATATTCAATTAGTTATGCGTACTACTAATTCAAACAACGCGGCTGTTGCCGCAGAAAGCCACAAGATCGGGGCTGACTCTTTCATCATCGAGACCAGGATTGAACTGTTCCGGATCGCCGACCGGTTCTCCGAGTGGGAGAAGCGGATGTGCGAGAGCAAGGAACTGCTGATGGACGGAAGGCTCGACAATGAGATCAGGACGATGAACACCGCCTTCTACCAGTTGGACGAGGCTCTGAGGAAGATCATGAACGAGGAGCTGGAGTTCGACATCCTCCGCCACGACACCGTTACGGAGTGATTTTTGCAAGGATTTGTCTGACAATTAATTCTGAATGAGTATGAGAAAGGTTATTTTTGCTGCGATCATATTGCTGTCTTGCTTTGGGACTTGTTTCGGACAGGCGATAAAACCGGACACCCTTACAATCTATGGGACATTTCCCGTATACGGAAGGGAGGCAGAATGGATGGAGGATCAGTTGAACATCTGGAAGCCGAATCTTGCGGAAATCAGAGTTGTCAACGATTGGGAGATGGCCAGAAAAGGGGTTGTTGTTCTTGAAGGGCACGATGTCCGGTTCAATCACGGGAAAAAGCCTACTTCTTTCGGAGATCATCTGACGTTCAGAATGTATGTCAAGTGTATGCCGGATTCCTGCCGGTTCTGCATTTCCAACATAAATGTGTATTGTAATCATAAGCCTATGCGTTATATCGTAGGGTTATCCACCGGGGATGATCATCTGAACCAATCCAACGCTTGGCTTAGGAAAAACCGAGTGTTAGCGGATTCCGCAAGGGTATATTCTTTATCCCTTTTCCACGAGCTGAAAGGGTCTTTGGAGCAGCATTTGAACAGGCCGCTTGATGTCCAGATGAGACGAATAAAATGACAATTAATTCTGAACGAGTATGAGAAGGTTAATCATTGCTGTTGCTATAATGCTGATAGGGTTCGGCGGGACTTGCTTCGGAAGGAAGCTGGCTGATCCGGAAAAACTGACTTTCAAAAAGACATATTCGATGCCAGGGATGACAAGGGATGAGTTATACCGCAATACCGCCGGTTGGCATAGCGTGTCACTTAATTTAAGCTTTGGCGGTGTGGTGTGCAAAGACGAGGATAAAGGATACCGCGCACGGTACTACAACCAGCGATTTGGCAATAAACAAGGAGCATTGTTCGGTACGGTCTTTCTGTCATTCAGAGATGGATCATTTGATTTGACATTTACGGACATTTCCGCATTTTACGGGAATAAGGATGTGGATCCTGTATCGACCTGCGATGACCGCTTCAATCGTACCTGGTACTGGAGAGTAACACGCAGCCAAAAAGTCATCGACGAGATACGTAAGCGTTCCAAGGAGATCTTCGAGATGATCACCGCATCGATGGACGAGTACCTCAAGGTCGGTCCGCCGGTGGAGCTGAAGAAACTCTGACAATCCCGCCGTCCCATACAGCCGCCTCAGTGCGGCTGTCTTTGTTCAGCAAGCCCCATCGAACAAAGTGAAAATCAGCGGAAAGTGTTGGATTTTTGGTCTAAAGTTTGTTCCTTTGTAAACACAAATGATATGCAAACGAAATACACGGAAATCCATGAGGCTTGGGAAAGATGACATATTGGTGATCAAGGCGGTTCTGCTCTACATCCTTACTCATAGTGAGGATGGTAAGAGGGACATCTACAGCCTTGTCAAGGCGGCTTACTATGCGCAGCAGAACCACCTTGCGCGGTATGGCACTCCCCTCTTCAAGGACTGCATCTGCGCTTTGCCGTTCGGGCCGGTACCGTCCAACATCTACAATATTCTGAAAATGGCACGTGGCGATTCTCGTGTGCTCGACTACCATAAGGCAGATGACATGCATTTGGCTTCGGATGCCATAGCTTTCGAGAATGAGAGATTTTCAGCGAAAGAGAGACCCGACATGGATTTTCTTTCCCTGTCTGACATAGAATGTCTGAACTACGGAATCAGCAAAGTTGCCGGGATGTCCTTCAGTCAGATCATGGATGACACGCACGGGCAGGAGTGGAGCCGCGCTTTCAACAGTGGCACTTCCCTCAAGGAGATGGACATCATGAATATATCCAAGGAAGGAAACGCCTCTGATGATGCGTTGCAGTACCTGAAGGACTTTCTTGATACTGAATGGTTTGCCAGATCATGATGGAACTGGGAACATTTCCTGAAAAACTCAGGAAGCATGCGATTGGGATCGGTCAGGTTCTGAAAATGGAGATGTTTCCGGAGGACAGGGTTAAGCCCAAGCAAGGGAAGGACTCCAAACCGAAAAGATTTGTTATCATAGGACAGACTGATGATGGTGGTGTGCTGGCCGCCCTTTTGGTGAACACGCGGATCAATGAACGCATGTTTGCCCAGATCGCACCATATCAGCATTTGGTCAAAGTTGCTGACAATGATTACCTTGATCACGATAGCTATGTGGATTGCTACACAGTGAGGGAGTTCAGTAGCGAAAGGGTTCTGGAAAGCGCTGAATATCTTGGACATATAAAGGAAGAAGACCTGAAAGAGTGTCTTGACCACGTCCGACAATCCCCGGCCATCAAGCCTTATGTGCTGAAAAAATTCAAATTAGAAGAGTAATCTTGTTGTCCTTTGTGGCCGCCTGAGGGTGGCTATTTTTGTGCCATAATGAGTTCGTTATGGTTAGGATATTGACTAAGGATTTCACGGAGCTGGATCTTACGAAGGGGTTCGAGTTCCAGATCGAGATGGAGAATCCGATGTTGGAGGAGGATCATATTCCTTCGGCTTTCAGCACGCAGATTTCGTTTCCGCCGAGTCCGGTGAACAGGAGGGTGTTCGGGTACACGCCGGCTATGTTCCTGGCGCCGAACGTGAAAAGACTGGAGGCTTCGGTGTGGATCGGGGGTGTGCCGTTTGTGAGCGGGACGCTGGTGTATGATGGGATCGAGGACGGGTGTCTGATGTACACATTCACGGAGAAGGTGGTGGAACTGGAAGGGAAGATCTGGGACCAGGAGATTCTGGAGTTCGATGTCAGAAATGGTGTGCCGTCAAGTGATTTGTTTTCCACACCATTACTCATACGTAAATCAGGTGTAGCGTTGCATCCTTACGAGGGAACAATCCGATCGCTCGGTCCACAGGATACAACAAAACGCACCTATCAGACCAAGTACTTAAATTATGTGAGTAGTTACGAGACTTTCGATTATTCTACCTTTACTCCAGCCGTTCGAGTCTCGACCATAATGAGGAACCTTCCGGTAGATTTCCCGACAAGGGTGTCATTTATAACTGTTGAAGACCTTTGTGTACTCGGATGCTATCACGAGATAATTTACGATGGGGTCACACGTAGTTCTTTGAGTTCAGAAACAACAACAAGATCCGATGGTAGCATAAGTCAGAATAATACCACCCTCGGGGGGATAGAAACAGGAAATTATATAACTGATGTCGCCCATTGTTTACCAGACATCACGTTTGCGAATCTGATCAAAAACTTGTGTTCAATATTCGGAGCGAGTTGCTTTGCTGAAAACTACCGCCTCAAAATCATGTTCAATACATCCATTTTAGGAAGTTCCCCTACAGATTGGACTGATAAAATTAACGATGATTTTGCCACAGAGGAGGAGCCAAGCCAATCATATTCCTTTGGGTACGAAGAAGAGGAAAGCAACTTAGATGGAAACACTCTTCAAGAATCCATTCAAAATGGGACTATAGCCGAGATTTCTGATGCAAGAGGGATAGAAGACATTCTGGATTGTTTCGATGACAAAGAAGAATATAAAACCGTGTTCTGCAAACAGTCCGGTGATATCTATTCAGGTCGGAAATATACGGCTTATATTACACAACTAGGACAAGAGGACTACGTCAATATGGTGCCGTTATCCGATGCAGCATACGAATGTGACGTGTTATACACAAGTGGGGCAATTTCAAAACATGAACCCGACAATGACTCCGATGAGTTTAGCAACAAGTCAGACTTCACTCTTGTGCGATGTTCTCCAGAAAAAATCTTCTACGGAGAGACTGCCAGGAAATACCGTATGACACCAATTATTGATGTGGAGACAGGAAGTTCGGAACGAAGTAAGAAAACATACATAGGAGTTATGTTCAACGACCAATTGATCAGCAATGGGTTTGCCTGCAATGTAGACCTACCATTAGTATCTTCGTTGGAAGCTCTATCCATCACGCCCGCCGCTCTTTGGGACAAGTACCACAAGGCATTCGCGGAGTGGTTGGGGAAGACAAGGCAGAGGGTGTCGGTGGATGTGAACCTCTCCCCTATCGACCTGCATAATTTCAGACTGTACAGACCGGTGTACTTCAAGGGGAGGAAATGGATTGTGGCAAAGCTTTCGGTGACGGTGGCGGCGGGGTCGGAGGCGGTCTCGACACGTGGGGAATTCATCGAAATCTGATGTCCTTTCTGAATGGGGTCTCCAGGTGTACATTTGTCCTGGGTTGGGGATGATATACCCTGCCATTGAAACACGGATATGGAATTTACAGGTAGCATACAATTCGCTGACGAAAGCTCTTGGCTGACGCTGACCACGGAATCGGATGACACGGTGACGATCACCGTTAAGTTTGGTTCACGAATCCTTGCATCACAGGAGGTGCTAAGCTTTGACGTGGCTCCTAACTCCGGAATTGTACGGCTACCGGCCGGCGAGATCCTCGGAGCGCTGATGGGCAATGGCATAGGGATGGTGACTGGCTCATTCACGGCCACACAAGGCTCGTCCTCTTGTTCGTACAGTTTCAGCGTGCTGCCTTGCAGGAAGTTCGCGTACAAGTCCCTTGCCGCAACCATATTCACGACAAGGCCGACTAAGTCCCCTGCCTATGAAGGAGCGGAAGATCGGCTCTATTTCTACAGGACTTCGGGTGATGTCTCCACTTATGTCAGATTCGACTATCTTGACGGAGGCTCTTCTACCAGTTACAAACTTAGCCCCACCTATTATGTGTCCACTAAATACTATGACCTTGACATCTCCACCGGCACAATGTTGTCCACTGCTGCATCCAAGGGTCTGGACACATCGAAAATAACGGGGTTCAAGATCTGGATTGAATATTCCGGAAGCAAATCAGAGACATATTCATTCGAGATCAGAAGGACACGGCTGCCGCTGAAGACGTACAAGTTCCTGGGGCGGCGAGGGACGTATGAATATATTCACGCAACCGGGAAGTTCAGCCGCTCGATAGAGTCGGAGACGCAGGTGTTCGTGAATTCCGGGATAGAGCAGGAGCTGGAGAATGACTATTCGATGACATTCGAGCAGAACTCCGGGCACATCGACAGCATCGGGATGAACGGGTACTGGCTGGAGTTTCTTGCGGCCAAGGAGAGGTACATCATCGAGAAGGATGGTTCGGAACGGGCTATTGTCGTGGACGAGTTCAAGACATCGCTGACGGATAGGACTGTCAGCAGCATGACGTTCAAATGGCATTACGCAAACCCTAACAACACTGTCATTGACAAAGTGGACATCGACATCACAGGACTTGGCATCCTCGGGCCGTCCACCGTGAACGATGTAAGCAACACGGCGCAGTTCCAGGTGACATATTCACCGTCGAACACGACACAGCGGAGCATAACCTGGAGTGTGGTGAGCGGTTCGGACTATGCGTCCATCGATGAGAAGGGGCTGCTTACTGTCAAGGGAGGAGCGAACGGTTCAACGGTCAAGATCCGGGCGACAAGCAAGGACAACTCAAGCGTCTATGCGGAGAAATCAGTCACTGTCACCTACAAGATCGCTTCAGTGAGCGTCACCGGTGTGAGTCTGAGCAAGTCCGTGCTATCCCTCGCTGTCGGCGAATCGGAAACATTGGTGGCCACGGTAGCGCCGGAAAGAGCGACCGACCGGTCGGTGACATGGGAGTCATCAAACAAGAACGTCGCCACGGTCAACCAAAACGGTACAGTGAAGGCGGTTGCCGCCGGTTCGGCGGTCATAGGGGTCAGAACCAACGACGGCGGATTCACGGCAAGATGCAATCTCACCGTGGCCGCCGTGGTGAATGAATATACCCTGACAGTGAACTGCGCGACACCGGGAGCCATTGTGAAGGTTCTTGAATATGTCGCGGGACAATCGTCCATAGCTGACGCTGTGACTTACACGGAGCCAATGACGTTCAGGGAGAACACCACTGTCAAAGTGTGGGCTTACAAGAATGGGATGATTGACTCCGGAATGCAGACAATAGTGATGGATTCAAACAAGACCGCCACGGTGGCCTGCAAGACGATTCCGACATGGAATCTGGAATCGGAGATGTCCGCGGAAGCAGCAGGTTTATCTATTCCTTACGAGGTGTCGGATCCGGATTCTGTCGGTTGGCGGCTGGAGTCTGATGCGGACTGGATCGCCGTGGACTCGGATGTAGTTATCGATGTTAACACGAACTCGTCATCCAGCAGCAGGACAGGTCATGTGAAGCTGATCTGCGATACCGTCGAAACCGATTACGTTGTCGCGACGTGCACTGTCATGCAAGCGGCAGGGGCGGCGACCGAGCTGGATCCATCCATTAGCCTCTTACAGGATACGTTCAGCGTCCCGGCCACGACCACGAGTGTCACGCAGCTTTTCTCCTCCAAGAACCTCACAGGGCTGACGGCGACAGTTACTGGCGCACTCGAGGGGGCAACCGTCAACCTCAATGAAGTTTCGAAGACGATCGTCGTGAACTTCAGGGCCAACACAACCTCGTCAGAGCGCGTGAGCACCGTCACTGTAACGGGGACGCGCTCCGATGGCAAGGGAACCTACTCGAAATCGTTCACGATAACCCAAGCGGCGGCAGCGGTCACTGAGACCTACCTGCGCGTCACGCCTGCGACAATCAACGCCCCAGCCGACAGGACGCAGTTCACGAATGCGGACGGAACGCTGACGATAGAGGCGAACCAGTCGTGGACGGCCGAAGTGACGAGCGGTGACGACTGGCTGGACATTGACGCGGTCAACGGCACCGGAGACGGGACGAACGGAATCATGCTTCTGGAGTCCAACACCGGATCGGAGAGAACCGGGACCATCCTGTTCACGGGAGCGGACGGAAAGACGGCCACGGTCACGGTCATACAGGCGGCCGGGGCGTCGTCCGAGCTGGATCCGTCCATAAGCTTCCTACAGGATACGTTCCGCGTCCCGGCCACGACCACGAGTGTCACGCAGTTTTTCTCCTCCAAGAACCTCACAGGGCTGACGGCGACAGTTACTGGCGCACTCGAGGGGGCAACCGTCAACCTCAATGAAGTTTCGAAGACGATCGTCGTGAACTTCAGGGCCAACACGGCGGCCACGGAGCGCACCGGAAAGGTCACGGTGACCGGGACGAGGGCGGACGGACAGGGGACATACTCGAAGTCGTTCACGATTGAACAGTCGGCGGCAAAGGCCGCCGCCACCTGGGATCTCCCGGCGACGCTGGCATTTGAGGCTGGTGGCGACGGAGTGGTTTTCAATATAACAGACAAAGACAGCGCCGGCTGGAGACTGACTCTTCCGGACTGGTGCTTTGTCAGCGACGGGATCACCGAGGGATCCGGCGACCACGAAACCGACCTTGTGGCAAGGGCAAACTACACAGGATCGGCAAGAACCGGACATATCACACTGTATCCTGCTGGTTCTTCCACGATGACAATGAGATGCGAGGTGTCCCAGGAGGAGGATACGACTATAGAACAAGGATAAGACATTAATGAATATGAACAATCATTGCGCATACAACGAAGGAAACGACATTTTCCATGTCGTCAGGGGAAATGATTTCCCTATCAGGATCTGCCTTTGGTCGAAAGGACTGACGTTCGGCCAAGACAGAGCCTACGAATTGGAGGACTGCTCCGAAATAATGGCGAAGGTGGTAGGTTCCGACAGGAAAGTCGCCGTCAAAGCACGGTTTGTCACGACCAACGAGATCAGAGGACTCGTTGAAACCGGCTCTCTCCCGATAGGCGACTATGGGGTGGAAGTCGTTTTCGTCAATGGCTCCGGCATCAAGAAGAGGATACTTCAGCACGGAGTCATAAGGGTTGCCTCATGCAACGATGCTTCCGGGGTTCAGGAAGACAGTTGTATTGTCAATCTCTATGTGGATAAAGAGACATCGGGCGGTGGAGATGTCCCTGATCCCACACCAGGTGAATCCTGCAAGCCTGACTCCGAACTTTCTGAGACCAGTGAGAATTGCGTGCAGAACAGAGTCGTGACAGGAGCCATAAGGGAGCTGCAGGACTACTGCTTCCCGACTTCACTTGAGGCTTCCATCTCGCCGTCTTCGGCAGAATGGACAGGTAACTCAGTAGAGGTCAGTGTATCTTTCAGGGTTCTCAGAAACTTTAAGCCAGTAGTAGCTGACACTGTCCAGATCCAGTTCAACGGCGAGACTAAGACCCTGGAGAATGTAGCTGAGGGCTCAGAAAAATTCACTCTCTCTACTCTGGGCTACAAATCTGGCTCAGTCACTGCTAAGAAGGGCAGTACTACCATAAAGAACTCACCAAGGTCTATCAGTGCTAATCTTTATCTCCCAGTATATTATGGATTCTCTAAGGCCACTACAGGAAATGAGTTGACTATCACTTCACTGACTAAGGGAGGCTCTTCTCTCAATGGTACCAAGACTCTTAACAATGATGATGCTACTAAGTACTTGTGGCTCTGCGTCCCTAACACCATGTCGATCAACAAGGTTACATCTGGTGGTTTCGATGTTCCGTTCTTGGCTCCAGTAGAGGCTTCTACTCCACTGGGAACCTATAAGTGCTATCGGACTAGGGATCTTCCTGGGACTGACTCTATGACCATTGTTATCTCTTAAAACTTAGAATATCATGGCAGATTATATCAAGATCTATGGTGAACTAAGACGACCCTTAGCGGGCCAATATGTCACAGACTCAGATCAGATAGAGCACAAAAATGAGACCTTAAAAGTGGTTCTCGATAGACTAGATGGTGTCACCTACGTAGATGTTCCAGAGCTCGAGGACGATTACATTGTTCAGGCAAGTGCATCTCACAAAGAGACTGTCTATACTATCGAAGTGGGAGCAACCATTCATGCTATCACAGGTGATTCCACCATTAAATGGATGAACGAAGAGGCTCCTGTTATTCAACCTGATCACATATATGTGATCTCAGTGATAGGGTCTCTAGCTGTCTGGGGAGAATTTCCAAAAGTCTAAGTTATGAGTGTATTTAGAGTTCTGATGATGCACAAGCATCAGCCTCTGAGTGAGTTCGTCAAACTTGTTCCAGAGAACTTAGAATTCCCGGACCCAGAGAGCACTAAAGATCTAACCATAGAGTCTAATGCTTCATGGACTCTTGGAGTCAAACACAACGACTAAACACCTAACAAAGGTTAATTTATTAACTTTCTAAAAACCATTAAAATATGGCAAAACCGAGTTGGATTAAACTGGGCAAGAGCTCAGGTTCCATGAACGATTCCACAACTGTTACCGCCAGTGAGTACACTGGGCGTCAGCAGAGAGGTGGAACAATTACCGTTAAAACAACTGGAGGTGCAACCGACACCACCTCGGTTTCTCAGGCCGGTAAGGCTGAGTTCATTAATGTGCCGACCAAGACCTACAATGCCGCTGCAAAGGGTAGCAACTCTGATGGTTCTGACACTCTTCAGATCACTGGTACCGCAAATACGGCAAACATCAAGGTGGCCGAGACTACTGGCAAGATTATCCCTGGTGCTACCTACAAGATTCAAGTCAACGCAGTCAATGACGATTCTTGGGATGGAAAGACCGACACTGTTATTGACGGTGATCCAGGTAAGGATGCAGAATTCTCCTTCACTATCGACATTAAAATCCCAGAGAACAAGACTGAAGCTGCCAAAACATTGGAGATCAAGCTTCAGAATGGTAACGGAGATGTTGTCACTGATGCTATCGTCATCACACAGGCCAAGGGTGTTAAGTCTTATGGTGCTGTTACCCTCACCGTGGGCACTTATCAGCAAATCCCTGCTGCCGGTGGTACAGTTGATGCTCCTTCTGTTTCCTTCTCCCAGCCTTGGGGATGGAACGGTGTTACCTCGGGTGGTGGTACCATTACTACTGGTGGCACTGTTGCTTATGCAACTAAGACCGGATGGCCTTCAGCTCTTACCCTTGACCCAGCTACTGGTCAGATATCTGCTGAATCCCGTACAACAGTAGTTGGAGATGTGATTTCAGGTACTGTAACCATCACCCTCAATGCTAATGGCAAGTCTGCTTCCAAAGAGGTTTCAGTTAGCCAGCAGGCTAACTCTGTAACCTATGCCGTTACAGATGTGACACTGGCTGCTCCAGCTGACATTCCGGCTTCCGGAGGTTCAGTATCTTCTACTACGGTTACAGCCAAGGGTTCACAGACTTACACCTCGGGTTCAGTCACTAGTGATGTTGCCCTTACCAACGGCTCTGATGATTGCGCCATCACATTTAGTGAGGGAGTTTCAGCTGCTTCACTTGGCACTACTGTTACCAACAGAACTAAGAAAGGCACTCTCACTGCTACAGTTACCTGGAAGACTACAGCTACCAAGTCCGCTTCTGTGGATGTATATCAGGCAGCCAATACCGCCACTTACGGTGACATCACCTTTGACTCTGCCGTTGCCACAGAGATTTCACTCAAGGCAGATGGTACCCAGAGCCGCAACATGACAGACAACTCATATGTTGGAGCCAAGCAGACTGTCACCTATACTTCGGGTGCTACCAGAACAGAGGCCAGCGATACTGCTGCGGTTGTCTTTGATCTCAGTCCAAAGGTCAAGACTGCTGCAACTGGATTTGCTCTCTCTTCTGACGGCATCGTCTCTGTTGGAGCCAACCCTACTACCGAGCCTCGTGGAGGCTTTGTAGTGACCGTAACTGTCACTGGCGAGGGCAGCAAGACTGCCACCAGAGACTTCACGTTCAGTCAACAGGGTTCTTCTTCTTATATCAACCTTACTCCAGAGAGCCTCACCTTTGTGGCTGCCGGAGAATCCAAGACGCTCACTATAGAGTCAAACGACAGCTGGACTCTTGAATAAGACTGTCATAAGGTGGGAGGGGTTTAACCCCCTCTCATCTTCTAATTTATTCTAAAAAAAACAGAACATCATGGCATTACCTGATTGGCTGAGAATATCCCCGGTGTCCGGGAAAGGTCCAGGAGTCGTCTCCATCGAGGCCGACCCGAACGAGGGCTGTGATCGCTCGGTAGAGGTCACTGCGGCCACCACGAAAGGGCCATCCGCCACGTTGACCGTCACTCAGGCCGGAATGAGGGAACCTTTCGCTGGCTCAGACATGGATTTTATCCTGTCGGACGGCGGGACGTTCAACGTACTGAAGACAAATCAAATGTAACTGAATATGGAATATAACAGCAAATATACGGGCGCCCAGGTGGAGGCGCTCCTCGATAGGGCTGGTACAGTCCCGCAAACCTACGACATCGGGTGGCTGATGAATCTCTTTTCCACCACAGAAAACAACGTAACCCTAACCGCGGAACAGTTCAATGAGATAAAGGCAGCCATAGATGCACGCAAGATATTCGTTGGTTACGGCCAAGTGTTTTCGCCGAGTGCTGCTGACGCCAATTATATCGTATTAGCGTTATCATCAGGCTACTATGTAAGCACATATATTATATCATCGCTGAATGGTACATATAATGCAAGCTTAAGTGGTAATCAAATTATCACGCAGGATGACTTGAGTGGCTTCGCCAAAGCCTCAGATGTCCCGAAAAAGACATCGCAGCTGACCAATGACAGCGGGTTCCTGACCGAACACCAAAGCCTCGATGGGTATGTCAGGAAGAGGGAGGTCGTCAAGACCATCCCGAGCACAATCGGCTACGGTACCTCATATGTGGCGGACACACCGTCCATCGAGCTGGCTGCAAACAAGTTCCACATCGTGGGAAGGTGTGTGGGCCTGACGCTAACACTACCAGCTGGTGCAGATATGGACGGGCAGGAGTATTGTTGCCAGTTCTATGTACCCAATCAAGACTACACGCTGACAGTTCCGGCAGACGTGCGTTGGCAGAACGGCGAGGTTCCTACGTTCGAGGGCAACACCTGCTGCCAGTTGGTCATCGTTAACAACTGTGCTACTATCGGTGTATTCAAGGCGTCATCATAACGGGAGGAAAGGATATGGGCTTGATGAGGAAATTAATGATGGGCTGCGCACCAGGCGAGAGGATCCTTGTGAATACTACCACCGCGACCCATAGTGGATCGATGCCGGCGATGGTCATGAAGGTTGGGGCGTCCTACTCCGTAAGCTGGGCGGGAACGATACCATCTTCCAACTACCACCCTTATTATCTATTCGAGATATTAGGAGGTCATGGCGTTCTGAGCGGAATGTGCTACGCAAAGCTTGAGAAATGGGGCTCAAAGGAAAAACTTTCCATCGCACTTTTAGGCACCTCGCTATATTCTGCGACTGTGCACGTGGGCGACAGCATCGCCTTGGAGCTGCGGTTTAAGGTCAACACTGTATCGACCTCCAGTCCTTACTACACAATGGACGTGGAACTCTACGTGAACGGAACGCAAAAAGTTAGCGGAACGAGGCCCGGAACCACGGACACGGGCGAGGGCCTGAGGTATTATGATAATCTCCCCGGAACATTTGTAATTAAAAAACTATCTTAGTTATGGACATACAGCTTTATATAAAGGACGGAATTATTCGTGACAGGTCACGAATAGTCATTATTAAGGGTAACATCCAGATCATCAACCCGACAGAGGAGATGGTGCTGGCGGACGGTTGGATTTCATATTCCCCTCCTGCTCCGCCGGAGCCGCAACCGACCATCACCGACCAGCTGAGGGATATGGTGCTGGAGCAGTACAACGGGCGCACCGACATCACAGATGAAGAGGCGCTGAAAAGGCCGCTGCTGGTGTATTCATGGGACACCTATGTCGGCAGGGCGCTGGCCAGAGGGCAGGTCGTGTCCCACGACGGCAAGCTCTGGAGGGTGCGGCAGGCCGTGGCCGCAGTGCTGGAGAACCAGCCGCCAAGCCTGGACACCGCGGCCCTCTACGAGGTCATCGAGGTCGAGCCGGCAGGGACGCAGGACGACCCGATCCCGTACACGCCGCCTATGGAGATATTCAACGGCAAGTACTACACGCAGGGCGGCGTCCTCTACAAGTGCACCAGGGACAGCGGGCAGGCGCTCACGCACGACCTAGCCGCGCTCGTGGGGCTGTATGTCGAGGTAGTTCCGGTCGGCACCGGAGGAGGTGGAGATGAATGATTTCAACGCCCACATCCTCGCGGACGAGGCCTCCACGGGGGGTGTCGTGGTCGGCACGGGCATATCGGCCGCGTTGTTGTTGTTTTTCCAGCAGTCTTTCGAGCGTATGTTGCCCTACCTCATCATAGCCGCGGTGGTCATCCTGATAGACCTCGTGTTCGGCATCAGGGCCGCCAAGCGCAAGGGCGACCGCATCAGGATTAGCCGCGCCATAAGGCGCACGATAGGCAAGGCCGTGGAGTACTTCTGCTGGGTGGTGCTCGCGTCCTCGCTGGCCGTGGCCACTGGCTACACCATCATCGAGACGGGGCTGATGCTTGTCGTCATAGGCGTGGAGCTGATAAGCATCGCGCAGAACTGGTACTTCTGGAAGTTCGGCCACAAGGCCGGGGTCAAGGTGGACGCGGCGAAGGTCATCGAGGCCGTGGTCGAGGCCAAGACCGGGGCCAACATCGAGGGAGCGATAACGATAAAAAAACGGATGAATCCGAAAACAAAGAGGAGGTCAAGGATGGCAAGGAAGATTAACTATATCATAATTCACTGCACCGCCACACCGGAGGGCAGGTGGGTGACGAACGAGGAGATAACGAGGTGGCACAAGGCACGCGGGTTCCGCACCATCGGCTACCATTATGTCGTCTACCTTGACGGCACGGTCCACGCCGGAAGGCCGGAGAACGAGATCGGGGCGCACTGCCAGGGGCGCAACGCGGACAGCGTGGGCGTGTGCTACGTGGGAGGTCTCGACAAGTCCGGCAAGGCCAAGGACACGAGGACGCTGGCGCAGAGGGAGGCTCTCACGAAGCTCCTGAAGGATCTGAAGGCGAGGTACCCGAACGCGGAGATAAGAGGCCACAGGGACTTCGCCAGGAAGGCGTGCCCGTGCTTCGACGCGACAAGTGAGTACAAGGCCTTGTGAGTTGTCAAAATATGAAAATTGTTTGACGTTTGACGCTAATATATTGACGTGTTATGAAAGAGATCATCAATTTCCTGAGGCTCCTGTGGGAGCTTCCGCAGAACCTTCTGGGGTTCATCCTCTTCCAGTTCTACGGCGTGGACTGCCAGTGCATGGAGGCACCCTACGGGGATGTCCGCATCCTCTACACTGAAAGGATGAGAGGCGGCATCAGCCTCGGGCGGTTCATCATCCTGCCGTGGAAGTACCGCTACAACAGCTCATCATACGTCCGTGACACCATAAGCCACGAGTACGGGCACACAAGGCAGTCGCTATATCTCGGCTGGCTCTACCTCATCGTGATAGGGCTTCCGTCCCTGCTGTGGGCTTGGGCGCACTCCACGTTCAAAAGGCTTCGGGAGGTGGATTATTATTCGTTCTACACCGAGCGCTGGGCCGATGACATCGGAGGGGTGAGGCGATGAAGCCGGGGTGGATCCTTCTGCTTGTCGCCGCGCTGGTGGCGGCTGTCTCCGTCCTGAGCTGGAGGCTGGGCTACCACGCGGCGGTCGCCGAAGCCATCGAGACACCCAAGGCTGATACCCTGATCATAAGGGACACCGTCACCGTCGAGACCCCCGTCCCCATCCTAACCACCATCACTGACACACTCCTTGTCGCCTATCCCGACATCGTAATCATCCACGACACAACATTCGTCCAGCTCCCCAAGGAGCGCAAGGAATATTCCGGAAAGGACTATCGTGCGGTAGTGTCCGGCTACCAGCCAAGCCTCGACCAGATCCAGGTCTTTCCGGAAACGAAGACAGTCACCAAGATCTTTTCCGCGCCGTCACAAAAAAGACACCACTGGTCAGTAGGCATCCAGACCGGTTACGGCATAACCTTCCAGGACAACCGCATCACCCCGCTACCCTACATCGGCGCAGGTCTCTCCTACAGCCTTGTCGAGTGGTAAATATTTTGAAAATAGTTGCCTGAAAACTTGCGTAATGATAGAATTAATACTATCTTTGTACCAGTTAAGAAAATGAAGTATGAAGTACAACGAGTTAATGAGGCAACTGAAAAAGGCGGGGTGCTACGACACTGGAAGACAGCAAAGCGGACACCCTCTCTGGTTTAGCCCAAAAACAAACAAGATGTTCAAGGTCAGCAATCACGGAGCTGACGAAGTGGCGACCGGAACATTAGCACAAATCAAAAAGGCAGCGGGGATTTAATCCCCACTGTCTTACACATAAAAAACAAATTACAGTTATGAGAAAGGTTAACGCAATTATTGAAAAGGCATCAGATGGCAATTACAGCATTTATATGGATGCTGACGATATGCCTTATCTTGTCACCGGAACCGGGAAGACTGTGGAAGAGGCACGCAAGGTGTTCGAGGATGGTTATGAGGACATCAAAAAATACTATGCCGAAACTGGGAAACCATTCGAGGAGGTTGAGTTCAGCTACCAGTATGACATCCCATCATTCCTTCAGGAATACGCATATCTCATCACACTTTCGGGACTTGAAAGAATTACTGGTGTCAACCAGAAACAGCTTGGACACTACATCAGCGGCTACAGGCATCCGTCCGCCAAGACAGCCAAGAAGATCGAGGACGGAATAAGAAGATTAGGACAAGCATTTTCGTCTGTCAAATTCGCTTGATTGCAATCGGCCTTCGGGCCAAAGCGAGTACTTCATTTTCTTTGGCAGACTGGCGGCATCCGGAGGGGTGCCGCTTTTTTAGAAGTAGGACTCGTGGTGGCGGATAGACTCATTGGCGGTGCGTGTCTCCAAAGGGGTGTAGAGGTCGGTCATCTGGAGTGAGTGATGACGGGCTTGGTCACGAACAGAAAGGAGATCGGTGCGGGCCTTGATCAGATCCGTTATACCGGTGTCCTTGAGGCTGTAGAACTTGTACTCGGAAGGGAGTTTCAGATCCTTTTTCAGATGGTATGTCCAGAAATCACCGAAATGCTTAGCCGGATGGTGTTCGGGACCCGGGCGAAATCCGGAACTGAAAAGATACCAATCAGCGGGACATGACAGGACATCAAGGTCGAGCATCAGTTTGAGCACGCAATCCGGGAGGGTCACAACGGCATCCTTCCGGTTTTTTGAATATTCAGCCCTGACGGAAATGGTTCCTCCCTTTACCGAGATGTCGCCTATACGGATATGGCTCATCTCCTTGGGGCGTATGAAGCAATAATAGAGAACGTAGCAAGCCAAAAGATAGTGACGGTTGCGGTCGCCGCAATATTCACGGATGGCAAGCATAGTCTCCTTCGGGATGACGGTGCGGTTCTTGGCACACTTGCGCTTTCCCTGCACGGCGGTAAGGTTCGCGGTGAAGTCCTCGCTGATATAGTTCTTCTCCATCAGCCATCCCGCAAAGCTGCGAAGCCAAGAGAGGTAATTGTCTCTGGTTCTGGCAGCCTTCCCGCAATCGAGCCAAAGCCAGTCGAGGAACTTCGAGACAACAGATGACTTTAGTTGGTAGACGTAGCATACAGGTTTGACCTGATCCTTATTCCAGGCACGGAACACATTCAGGAACGAGGTATAGCCGTTGTAGGTCTTGACACGCATAATGTCCGACTCCGTCAACTTGTACAAGTAACGGTAATATTTCTCACAGACATCATCAAAAAGAGTGTACTCCTCCGGATTGTTTAGGGACAGATATGGATTCCAACCCTGTGAAAGTTGCTCATTGATGTTGATCACCATATCGTTGGCGTACCTTCTGCGTGCGGTGACACCTTTGATTTTCGGGACGGAGACTCTTTTCCTTCGAAGACGTCCCGTTTCTGGATCGAGGCAATAGAATTCAACATACCAACGCTTTCCCTCGGCAATTTTTGCCGGAATAAAGCCATTCGTCGTGCGGAGACTTGAAGACATTTTTTTTGTTGGGGAAATTTTTGAACTCCCCAACAAAGGTTTGACAGGAACCGGCTCAGACAGCGAATTTTTTTGGCGCAAATCTGGCGCAGCATTTTTGACAATTTTGCCGCAATTCCTTGACTTGCAAGAAGTTGCGGCAAATTCGTAGCGGGGGAAGGACTCGAACCTCCGGCCTCCGGGTTATGAGCCCGACGAGCTACCAACTGCTCTACCCCGCGATGTTGGACTACAAAGGTAGGAATATTTTTCTGAAATGCAAAACATATTTCAAAAAAATGTTCGGATCTGAATCACTCTGTAGGAAGTCTCCTTCTGAAATTTTGGTAACGTGCAAAATTTCAGAAGGAGACTTCCTACAGATATATGTTCTACAGATTTCTTATCCTTATATATTCATAAACACCTTCATTCCGGCGATGTCGGTCTTGGCGAAGGATTTCTGCTCGCCGGTGGTGAGGTTCTTGAGCTGGATGACGCCGGCCTCGACCTCGTTGCCACCGTTGATGGAAAGGAACGGAATGGACTTCTTCTCGGCGTAGTCAAACTGCTTCTTGAGTTTTGACGGCTCCGGATAAACCTCAACGGAGACACCTTCTGAGCGCAACGCGGCGGCGACAGGAAGGACGTAGCGAAGCTCTTCGACACCCATACAAGCGAACAGAAGCGTGGTGCTGGAAGCCAATGACTTAGGGAACTTATCCAAGCCTTTCAAGACATCATAGATCCTGTCGGCGCCGAAGCTGATGCCCACTCCTGACATATCCGGAAGACCGAATATTCCGGTAAGATTGTCGTAACGACCGCCTCCGCAGATGCTTCCGATCTGGAAATCAAGGGCTTTCACCTCAAAGATGGCACCTGTGTAGTAATTCAGGCCACGGGCAAGGGAAAGATCGATCTCTACCGGGCATTTTACACCGGCAGCATCGATCAGGCCGAAAAGTTCCTCAAGCTCGTCAAGACCTTTGAGGCCTGTCTCGGAAACGAGTCCGGAAGCGGAGCCGCCGTTCATCAGCGAGCGCATCGAAGCCAGTTTCCCGGAAGTGGAACCGGACAGTTTCAGAATCTGCTCGATCACGGCGATCGCACCGTCGGTCAGACCTTTCTCACGCATCTCCTCCTCAACGCTCTCAAGGCCGATCTTGTCAAGTTTGTCAATGGCCACAGTGATGTCAACCACCTTGTCCGGAAATCCGCAGATCTCGGCGAAACCCGTCAGGACCTTCCTGTTGTTGATCTTCACGAGCACATTCACGTCCAGAAGGCTGAACACCTTGTCCACAATCTGCACGAGTTCAAGCTCATTGACCTGAGATTTGCTGCCGATCACGTCCACGTCGCACTGGTAGAACTCACGGTAACGTCCCTTCTGCGGCCTGTCTGCCCTCCAGACCGGCTGGATCTGGAAACGCTTGAACGGGAAGGAGATCTCGTTCTGGTGCTGGACCACGAAACGGGCAAAAGGCACGGTCAGGTCGTAGCGAAGACCTTTCTCACAAATCTCTTTGGAAAGAGCGACACTGTTCACTCCCCCTTCCTCATTGCGGTAATCCTCAAAGTTGACCTTTGAGAAACAGTCACCGGAGTTCAGGACTCTGAACAGAAGCTTGTCCCCTTCCTCGCCATATTTTCCGAGCAAGGTTGACAGATTCTCCATAGCCGGAGTCTCGATCTGGGCATAGCCGAAAGTCCTGAAGACCTTCTTGATGGTGTCGAAGATATAATTCCTTTCGGCCATATTCCGCTGACCGAAATCACGTGTTCCCTTGGGGATTGATGGTTTCTGACTCATAATCGTTATTTTTCCACTTTATCGGCCTTGTAGCCAAGTTTTTTGATAGCGTCCGCAAGGGTCTTCTCATCGGTCTTACGGCGGTCGTACTTGATCTTGATTGTCTGATCCTTGAGAGAGACCTTCAAGTCCTTGACTCCCTTGAGGAACGCCAGATTCTCATTGAGTTTGTTCACGCATTTGTCACAATGCATATTCGTCGCGAAAACAACCTCGCCGACATTCTTGTCGGCGGGTGCCTCCGTCGCAAAACCCTCGAAAGGAGCAGCCTGAGCCGCGGCAAAAGGCGCAGCCAACATCACGGCCGCGACCGCTATCAATAATATTCTTTTCATAATCTACAACCTTATGGCAGCAGCGTGGTTATCCGCGCCATGGTTCATCCTGCAAAGATAGTGATTTAATCGTTCTTTGTCGCCCTCCAGAGCGTCAATCTCACGCCAAGATTGATCCGCCGTCCCATAATAGGCCCCCAGACACAGCTGGCATCGAAGCCTGGAGTCCAAGGAGTCCATTCCCCGGCGGCGTTCCTATCCCCCACCAGCACGTGCATCTGGGTGAAATTCGTGATGTTCTCAACCCCAGCATAGATGTCGAACCCACGGAAACGCCTGGTTATCTGCGCATATAGCAATGGATAGACCGGAGTGCGGCCATCAGGATAAAGCAGTTCCCCACCATCATCCTTCAGATCTTTCATAAAGTCATACACCCTCGCCGAACCGTTCACGGAAGCGGTGAAATCGAATATCCATCGGCTCAGATTTGTCTTATACTGAAGGTTCAGCACCCCCTTGAAGCAGCTGAGCATCGGCTTCTCCACCAATTCGCCACCATAATTCTCCTGCCGGGCGTTGGTGTAGCGCCCGGTCAAAGCCACGGTGAAGCGGTCAAATGGCTCGACATTGAAATCCACCTGCCAGTTATCTGAATATGAGCGTCTTCCATCGGAATCAAAGAACCAGATGTCACGTCCGCCGTTCACATCTGTGCCCGGCACCTCATAATCCACCATCAACTGACGCGCGAACTGGGTTCTGAAATAATCAAAGCTGACATAAGTCTTGGAAGGATCGACCCCGAGCGGCATATAAAAAGTAAGGTTTCCTCCGAATGTCCACGAATCCTCAAGCAGCCGCTCCATACAATTCCCTTGGAGCCTGCTGTGGGTGGACATCACACCGATATTGTCTGCGACCGGATCCGCGTACCTCAGTCCCCTGCCGCCGTTCGCTCTGGCCACGAACCATTCCGCCGGTGAATATTTCAAAGTCACCCTCGGAGCCAACTTGAACCCGCTCCCCTTGTACCAATCAGCGCTGACTCCGACAATTGATGTGAATATGTCCCCGGCGTGGAAGGTATATTCCCCGTAAGCACCGCCGAAGAAATGATCCGCGATTCCGGAATATGGACGCTGCCCATTCCAATTCTCACCACTCCACAGGCCGTAGTCCAATTTTGCGACAGCCTCGTCAATGTGGTCGAACGTGCCGGAAAGGCCGACAGTGAAGTCGTGCGACTCATTCAACATATTCCTGTAGAGGAGGTTGATGAAGCCCGAGTGTTGGCTCGCAAGGTAGGATGACGCGCCGAACCAGGAGTCGCTTTTCTGCCACGACCAGTCCGCTATGGCGGCTATGCTGGAGGAGCCGTCCTCGCGAAGAGGCTTGCCGACTTTCAGGTAGGCGTTCAGGAGACTGTTCGTGATGTCGGTGCCCCAAGGGGATTCCGAGAGATATTTTGCGAAAGAGTTCCCTTCTGTTGGTTCCAGGATAAACTCATCTGAAGCCCAACGAGGTTCCATCCCGCTTTTGTCATAGCCGTCCATTCCGCCCTGCCGATGGTCCCGGACAGCTTTCACGCCCCAGCGTACCTGAAGTTCGGGAGTATAGTAAAGCCACCTGTTGGCCACATTAAACTGCAACATCTTAGGATCATCACGGAAGCCATCATCGTTCATATCGTAGGTCTTGAAGTTCCCGCTGACGTGTCCTAACAGAATCGTATAGACCGTCGGGCTGAGTTGCCAGGCCGATGTCGCATTGAAATCCGCCTTGGTGTCGCTCATCATCGAAGCCTGGATGAAAAGCGGTTTCTCCTCGGTAGGCTTCTTGTGCTCAAGATTGATCTGTCCGGTCATTGATTCCAAGCCGTTGATCACGGACGGGGAGCCTTTCGCGATCTGGATGCTCTCCAGCCATGGCCCTGGAACATAAGACAGTCCATATGGAGCGGTTATCCCTCTCATCACCGGACGGTTCTCGTCCAGCATCTGCGTGTATGTCCCGGAAAGGCCCAGAAGCCTTATCTGACGCGCTCCCGTGACAGCGTCCGAATAGCCGACTGTCACGCTGGCCGAGTTCTCAAAGCTTTCCGCAAGGTTGCAACAAGCCATCTTCTGAAGTCCCGAGGCCGAGATAAGTTCCGTCCTCAAGGTCTTTCCTCTTGAGATGCTATTCTCCTGATGACCGACAAAAACCGTCGCGTTGAGACTGTCTTTCCTATCCTTATATATAGAGGTAGTGTCAACCGACTGGGCTGACATGCCAACGGACAACACCGTGGCCATAATAGAAGCGATGATAGTCTTTCTCATAATTCACATCATAAGCCAAGCGCGTAGTGCGCCGTTCCTTCAAACAAAGTTATACGCCGGATGCAAATATAATAATTGATTATTAAGAAAATGATTAAATTTGTACAAAATCTCGCAACCAGAGAAACCAAAACGTTTTCAGGCTATATGAACACAAAAGAATTCGTCAAATGGGTGCTGGCCGTGCTGTGCGGCCTGTTCATCTGGGGCATCGTGAAGTTCTTCATGTTCTTTATGATGCTCGGCTCAATGATTGCCTCTGCGGCTTCATTCTCCGGAGGCTCCGGCGCCGTTATTCCCAAGGAGGGTGTCCTGCTGATGGACATGTCTAAATTCGAGATCACTGAACAGACTCAGGAAAGCAACCCGCTCACCTCCATCCAAGGCAGAGAGATCGCTTTGGTCGGACTTCACGATGCCGTCAAGGCAATCCACAAAGCCGCCGAGGATCCGGGTGTGCAGTACATCCTCGTAAAGACAGACGGCGCCTCCACCAGCCTTACCAAACTGGAGGAACTCCGCAAGGCCCTGACCGATTTCAGGAAGAGTGGCAAAGCCGTTATAGCCTACGGCGAGGCGTTCACTTCCGGAAGCTACTACCTCGCGTCAGTGGCCGACAAGATCTACACGACGAGGCATCACGGCGGCAACAACTTTATGTTGGGAATAAGCGGGAGGATGTTGTTTCTCAAGGATCTGCTCGACAAGCTCGGTGTAAACTACCAGCTCATCCGCCACGGCAAGTACAAGAGTGCCGGCGAAATGTACGTCAAGAACGCGCCAAGCCCTGAGAATATGGAGCAGAACCAGGCGATGATCGACTCCATGTGGGAAACGGTGGCCGCGGAGACCGCAGGGAGCAGGGGTGTGAGCGTGGACTCACTCAACTACTTCATCGATCACCTTTCCATAGCCCTTCCTGAAGATATGGTGAGCCACAACCTCGCCGACGAGGCTCTCTCCGTTGAGGAATATAAGGGGAAACTCGCCGACCTGGCCGGCAAGGACAGTTACAAGGATGTGAAATTCATCCCGTTCTGCGACTATGCCGCCGCCAAGGCAACGCCGAACCTGAACGCCAAGAAAAACATCGCCGTCATCTACGCCAACGGGAATATCCTTGAGCAGGACGACCCGAACAACATCAGCGGCGACCGTTTCGCCGGCATCATCGCCAAGGTAAGGGCGGACTCAACCGTCAAGGCTGTCGTGTTCAGGGTCAACTCTCCTGGCGGTACAGTGCTGGCTGCCAGCAAGATCAAGGAAGAGATCGACCTCACCAGAGCAGTCAAGCCGGTCATCGCCTCTTACGGTGACTATGCTGCTTCCGGCGGTTACTGGATCTCCAACAGCTGCGACCACATATTCTCAAACGCGACGACTCTCACCGGTTCGATCGGTGTGTTCTCCGCCATCCCTGAGTTCGGGAAGACTCTAAAGGACATAGTGCACGTGAATATGGTGCCGGTCAAGTCCCACAAGCATTCCGATATGCTTTCGCTGACCCGTCCGTTTGACGCCGGGGAGACAGCCTGGATGCAGGTTTATGTTGACGACATCTACAACAGTTTTGTGAGCATAGTCGCGCAGGGACGTGATATGACTTTCGAGGCGGTGGACGAGATCGCTCAGGGACGTGTCTGGACCGGAGCCGACGCACTTAAGATCGGTCTCGTGGACGAGATCGGAACGTTGGAGGATGCGATAAAGTACGCGGCGTCGATGGCCGGGGACGCCGATATTGAGAACTGGGGTATAGCAAGTTACCCTAAACCTTTGACGATTATGGAGCAGTTGCTGCAGCAGTTTGGCAAGACCACTAACCCGGAGGAGGCCATGGCCAACGCACTGGCCGGAACTCCGCTGGAGGGCGTGGCGAAGAATCTGCTTGACTGGCAGAGGAGCTGGGCGAAAGGCCAGGGAGACCTTGTCTTCGCGAGAATGCCGTTCGAGATAGAGATCAGATAAGACGGATCACTGTGACGGTGGCTGTGGCCTTCGTCACCTTCACGGAGTCATCGATGCGATGACCTACCAATGCGAGAATATGGAAGCCTTCGTCAGCGATGACGAGGGCTTTTTTCTTTTCAAGAATATCAAGTTTAAGGTCCACGAACATATCACTGAGCTTCTTGCGGCCACGCATTCCAAGCGGGCGCATCCAGTCGCCTGGTTGCCAATGTCTTATTGTGAAAGGGAACGGGAGATCCAGTTTAGTCTCTCCTACGCTTGTCTTCACGTCCTTCACATCGTCCGACAGCGAGACGGAGAACTTTATTCCGTTCAATGAATATGTTCCTGGGCCATTGATGGTTAGGTCAGTCGCTTCGGCAAGCTCTGCGACCGGAGATATAACAATCTCCCGAGCCGAAGTCACGGCAAGATATTCATCAGCAACGAACGTCCTGCCACTGACGGTACCGTCACTTTTCAGGACAGAGGCAAGGTCCGCGACCACGGAGGAAGTGAACCCGAAAGGTTCCAAAAGACGGAAAAGGACATATTCCCAATTCTTTTTAGCCGTAAGCTTCTGATGGTCAATAACAGGAAGGCCATTACCATCAAGCCGTACAATCTCCGCCGAAACCGAACGGACATATTCATCAGCGATGGATTGAACCTGCGCGAACCGCTCCATATCCTCGTTCAACGTTGTCAGGAACGACGGATTCAACCTTCCAAAAAGCGGGAATATCTCATTGCGGATGCAGTTGCGCTTGTAGGCGGAATCAGCGTTGGTGCTGTCCTCGTGCCAACACAGCCCGTGCGATACGGCATATTCATAAATATCCCCGCGTGAGAAATCGAGAAGCGGCCGGATAAGTCGGGCGCCCGAACCCAGAAGGGACGAACTGCGGCGCATTCCGGTCATTCCTTTCACCCCGGTGCCACGCAACATATTCAGAATCATAGTCTCAGCATTGTCATTGGCATTGTGAGCGACAGCCAAAGCGGCAAATCCTCGCTCCCGACAGACCTCCGCGAACCAAGTGTAACGCAGCTCCCTCGCCGCCATCTCGATGCTTACACCATTCGAGGCGGCATATTCCTCTGTGCAAAAATCTGTTTTTATGAATATGACGCCGTGGCTTTCGGCCCATTCCCTGACAAGAGTCTCGTCCGAGTCACTCTCCTCTCCCCTCAGGTGGAAATTGCAGTGAGCCAGCGCGAAACACCTCCTGACCGAGGAATTGAGAAACAGCTCCGCCATACACATCGAGTCAACCCCGCCGCTGACAGCCAAAAGAACCGCCTCTCCATCAGGAAGCAGCCCTTTCAGGATTCTGTCAAAACGTTCCTGCATATTCAGGAATTTTATTTCTTGCTTGCGAACGTGTACGTGAAGCCGAACTGGAGAGCCTGCGCGAACTGCACCCTCCTGCCGGTGTTGCCGTCCTTGTCCGTGATGAGGACAGTGTCGTCGTAGATGAGGTTGGTCGTGATGTTCAGCGAGAAGAACCTGCTGAGCTTCCACATCATGCGGGTGTCCCAGTTCACACGGATGTTCTTCGGATTCTTCAGATAGTTTGAGAACAGGAGCAGATGCGTCGAGCCCTCGAAATTGTCATTGACCTTGACCTTGGCATCGGCGGTCAGCTGGGCACCGAACTCGAAACGGGCTGGTTTATAATAGTTTCCAGTCTTGTAGTAGATGTTCTTGTCATCCTTGGCGTCCGGATAGACCTCGGTATCCTCGTACTTCTTCTTCCTCCCCATACCATAGTTCTTTCGCAGCTTCTCGCTTCCGACGATTGTGAAGCCTCCTGTGATAGGCGCCATATTGACCGTCAGCCATTTGCTCGGCACCCAGTCAATACCAAGACCCAGATTGACAGTTCCCGGAGAAAGAATGCTGGACTTGAGCACACGGGCGTTTCTCCAATCCTTGCTGGATGGCTCCTTGTCCTCCTCCACGGCCGGAGTCGGGTAGTTGTAACCGTTGGCGAACTGGCTGAGGAACGTGAACTTGGCGGAGTAGTTCAAAGTCTTTGTTGCCTTGTAGCCCCAAGTGCTCTCGAACAGGATCCGGTCCTTGTTCTTCTGGATAATCGGCTTGTCGGCGGAATAAAGGAATCCGTAGTCCAGCTGGAGACGGTTGTTCCAGTACTTCTCACCTTTCTTCCACTTCGCGTTGCCATCAATGTAGGCGCTCAACGCATAGTTGTTGTAACCTCCCTTCGCCCAGTTCGTGAAACTACTCTGGACAAAGTTCAGGTTCGTCATCAACGACTTGTTCCAATAGTCCGGTTTCGGAGCCACGACCTTTGTCTCCTCTGTCTGTGTCAGAAGCTTTGCGGCGGCGGCCGCGGCTGACTGGGCGTTTCTCCATGTCGTGTCCGTCTGCGCGGACGCTCCGAACGTAACGAGCGCAAGAGCCACGGACAGCATTGTTCGTTTAATCGCTTTCACGTTCATAGTCAGTTTATTATATTCCCAATTAATAAGAGATCGCGAACACGACCCTCTGCTTTGAAGGCTTGCCGGAGTAGATATCCTTGCCCTCCTCCTCGCAGACAAAGCTGTCCACAGGGATGCAACGGATCGTGGCCTTTGTCTCGTCCTTGATCTTCTGCTCGGTCTCGGCCGTGCCGTCCCAATGGCAGAGCAGGAACTTGCCTGTGCCGATCTTGGCCTTGAACTCCTCCCAGTCGTCGCACTTCTCAACGTGTGACGCGCGGAAGTCGAACGCCTTCTGGTAGATGGTCTTCTGGATGTCGTCCAGAAGGGCGGCGATTGACTTGTCAAGCCCCTCAAGGGCGACAGTCTGCTTCTCCAGGGTATCTCTTCTGTGAACCTCTACAGTGCCGTTCTCCAGGTCACGAGGTCCCATAGCCAGACGTACAGGGACTCCCTTGAGCTCCCACTCGGCGAACTTGAATCCAGGACGCAGGGTGTCACGGTCATCAATCTTGACAGTATGTCCTTCGGCCTCAAGGGCTTTCTTCAACTGAGCCATCTTGTCCAAGATCTTCGTGTGATCCTCTTCGGTCTTGTAGATCGGAACCATAACGACCTGGATAGGGGCCAGAGCCGGCGGAAGGACAAGTCCGTTGTCATCGCCGTGAGCCATCACGAGGGCTCCCATAAGCCTCGTGGAAACGCCCCAGGATGTGGCCCACACGTACTGCTGCAGGCCTTCCTTGTCTGTATATTTCACATCGAACGACTTGGCGAAGTTCTGGCCGAGGAAATGAGATGTTCCGGCCTGGAGAGCCTTCCCGTCCTGCATCATCGCCTCGATGGTAAGGGTGTCGAGCGCGCCGGCGAATCTCTCGTTAGGACTCTTGTGTCCCACGATCACAGGCAGAGCCATAAACTCACGAGCGAACTTCGCGTACACCTGAACCATTCTCTGTGCCTCTTCCTGAGCCTCCTGCGAGGTCGCGTGGGCCGTGTGGCCCTCCTGCCAAAGGAATTCGGCGGTGCGGAGGAAAAGCCTTGTGCGCATCTCCCAGCGGACAACGTTAGCCCACTGGTTGCACATGATAGGGAGATCCCTCCATGATGTGATCCAGTTCTTATATGTGCTCCAGATGATGGTTTCGGAGGTAGGTCTTACGATAAGCTCTTCCTCAAGCTTCGCGGACGGATCCACGACAACGCCCTTTCCGTCAGGGTCGTTCATAAGCCTGTGATGGGTGACGACGGCGCACTCCTTGGCGAATCCCGCCACGTGCTCGGCCTCCTTGCTGAAGAAGGACTTAGGAATGAAAAGCGGGAAATAGGCGTTCACAGCGCCGGTTTCCTTGAACATAGTGTCAAGGGCGTGCTGCATCTTCTCCCAGATCGCGTAGCCATAAGGCTTTATCACCATACATCCCCTGACGGCGGACTGCTCCGCCAAGTCTGCCTTCACAACCAGATCATTGTACCACTGAGAATAGTTCTCAGACCTTTTTGTCACTTCCTTTGCCATATATTCTTTGCTGTTTTTGTCAATTATTCTTATTATTGTGCAATATTCCGAAAGGTATGGATTTTGTTCACTAGAGAACATTTGTGTGGCCAGTACCTTTGAATACGGCCACGAAGTTACGAATTAATTGTCAAATATAGGAGATTCAGAAATGAAAACACGCACAATCCTCTTTATCTCGGCGCTTCTGGCACTGACTTCGTGCGGTTCAGCGGCGCGGTTTGCCAGTGATGCTTCCAGGCAGAAGTATCAGGATGGAATCTACTATACATCCAATGCCAAGGTCCATCAAGCCGAGGAGGCAGCCACCTCCGCAAATGACGAGGAGACCGACCTTCTTGTGGCAAAGACAAAGAACTCCCCGATCTTCATGAAGAGCGGAGAAAAGGTTGACACTCTGTTCATCCCTGAGAACAAAGCGGCGAGAATAGATTTCAACAACACTGACAACACCACATCCGTTTACCTCTACGACAACGGTTTCGACACCTGGGCCGCCTACCAACCTTGGTACGCGACATCCTGGTATTCCTGGAACCGTCCTTTCTACACCTCGATCTACTGGGGCGCGAATCCTTGGTACTATGGTGGCTGGTACTCACCGTGGCACTATGACCCTTGGTATTATGGATATTCCTGGGGGTGGGGCAATCCGTGGTATTACAGCGGATGGTACGACCCTTGGTACTGGGATCCTTGGTACTATAGCGGATGGTACGGTGGCTGGTATGGAGGCTGGTACGGCGGCTGGTACGATCCGTGGTATTACGGAGGCTGGGGCTACGGCCATCATCACCACCACGACCGTGACTTCTTCGGTCCTGGCAGCGGACGGGTTTACACTCCACGTCTTAGCACAACCGGCTCAAGCAGAAGAAGCGGAATCGGGTCCTCTTCAAGGAGCGCCGGAGTGAGAAGTTCCTCAATGACCAGATCAAGAAGCGGCATCGGATCAACAAGATCCTCAATGTCAGCGACTACCACAAGGTCTTCAAGCCTTGGCGGACGCACAAGCGGCACAAGGTCATCAATATCCTCGGTCAACAGGCCGGCATCCTCATCCGTAAGATCCTCATCAGCAAGATCATCCTCGGTAAGGTCTTCGTCTGACAGGTCCTCATCCGTCAGGTCATCGGTCGGCGGCACTGTCAGATCCAGCGGATCATCCTCATTCGGGACCTCTACCGGCTCATCTTCAGTCAGGTCATCCTACGGCAGCAGCCGTTCGTCATCCTCTTCATCCTCGACGATGTACTCAAGACCGGCAAGCGGTAGCAGAAGCTCAAGCGGAACGACATCCAGCGTATTCTCTACAGGATCAAGCAGAAGTTCCTCAACAGGCAGCTACAGGTCTTCGGGATCTTCCTACAGATCTTCGTCAAGCAATGATTATTCTTCCGGCTCGACGAGGAGCTCAAGCAGCTACTCCACAGGCAGGAGCTCAAGTTCATATTCTTCCGGCAGCTCAAGCCGCAGCAGTAGCAACTATTCCGGCGGCGGGTTCTCCGGTGGCGGATCATCCAGAAGTTCAGGTGGTTCGTACGGCGGAGGAGGCGGCTCCAGAAGCGGTGGCGGAAGAAGGTAACCACTAAAACAATAGAAATAATGAGAAAGGCAATGTTCACTGCGCTTTTGTCATTGACCGCGGTAGCGGCCGGGGCGCAGACAATGTACGACGGGCTGACATTCAGCCAGAACAACTACTACGGAACGGCAAGGTCGATCGGTATGGGCAACGCGATGACGGCAGTCGGCGGCGACCTCGGGTCAATCGGTATCAATCCTGCGGGATCGGCAGTGGCGGGATACTCCCAGTTCACGATCACGCCGAATCTCACGCTCAGTTCGATGAACTCATCCTACAGCGCCTACCCTGTCGGAGGAGTTGACAACTTCTCCAATGAGAGACGCGAGAGTCTCACCAGATTCTCGATGCCGAACATCGGTGCGACATTCAACTGGAAAACCGGCAGCGGGAGCGGTCTGACCGCCATCACTTGTGGATTTGTCGTCAACGGGACGAACAATTTCACCGGCAAGATGATGGCAGGCGGCAGGAACGACAAGACAAGTTACATCGGCTCCATGGCTGTGGCGGCCGAAGGTTATGACATGGATTTCCTTAACGGATATTCCATCAACAGCAACAACGAGAGAGTAGACAGAGGTTGGGACTACCCCTACTACTACCCTGATGATTACACCAATGACCCTAACAAAGGCTCATACGCGCCATGGAATGTGATCGCGAACGTCCAGGCAGGAGCGCTTTCCAATTTCGGAGACTCTAACGATCCGGCCTATTACTGGCGCTACATAGGTGCGACAGAAATCTATGAGCAGACTGGAGAGAAGGATGCCGACGGCAACTACATCTACAAAATTTCCCTTCCTGGAGCGTTGAACCAGGCATACGGCAGGAACGTAACAGGAAGCAAATACGACGCGTTGCTCAATGTCGGGTTCAATTTTGGAGAGACGTTCTTCCTCGGAGCGAATCTCGGAATAACCTCCCTCAACTACAACTATGATGAATATTTCAAGGAAGCCGCGGAGAACCCGTCGGCATTCGAGATGGACTTCGGAGAGAAAGGCAAGACCTACTTCAGCGACTATCGCACCCGTTACTCCTACACGGCGGACGGAAGCGGAGTTTACGGCAAGTTCGGATTTCTTTGGAGACCTGTGGACGGGATACGCATAGGTGGAGCCGTTCAGACACCGACAATCATGGAAATCAACGAACGTTGGAGACAAGACGTCAATGTCAACTACACCGACGCCTCATTCAACGGGTCGGCCAAGACGCCAGAGGGGGACTATT
>ENA-ORNY01000095-ORNY01000095.1-human-gut-metagenome-genome-assembly--contig:-NODE-95-length-72398-cov-12.190385_pt1 | contig 72398 bp, 56 predicted proteins | sample MGYA00242122_ERZ509036 | MGnify/ENA primary metagenome ERZ509036 (study PRJEB26280, sample SAMEA2338696) | human gut metagenome | biome: human gut; feature: human-associated habitat; material: faeces... | reverse complement strand
CCCGTTCCATCGCGCCGGCGCGAGTTGCCTTGTTTCCTCTGCCCCGATGTGGCGGTTCGATGATTCCCTCTTTCGTACGTTCCATAATCCGGAAGAAAACGGTGCCGCGACATCGTTCCGATCTCGTAGCTTGTGCTCATTATACACGAAATATATTGTTATTGCAAATAATTTTTAATTAAGATGTATTCTTAATTATATTTATTTATAAATATTTCTGCTAGCATAAAAATGCACACCCATGATGCAAGCTGGCTCGTCGCCGTTCCACCCCGCCCCTGCAGGGCGCTAAACGGCCGTTTCCCGGGCAGTGCCGTCAGCCGCCGCGGAAAAAGGGGACAAAAAAAGCGAGACCGCAGGGCGGTCTCGCTGAAAACACGAATCTTTGCAGTTTGGAATCTCGCGATTTTCTGAGGTTTAGAAGCGCAGCTGGAATTCGGACCACAGGGTCTTGACTTTGTTGTCGGAGTCTTCCCTGCTCTTCACGTCGTAGTACTGGACGCTGGCCATCATGTTCTTGGCCACCGTGTAGGATGCGGCAACCTGATAGCCCTTGAAGCCGTCGACCCACAGACCCGTTTCATACAGGTCGGCGCTCATGGTATGCATCTGGGCGGACATGGAAGGCTGATCGTAGTAGACAGCCTGGAAACCGAAGGAACCCGGTTTCTTGTAGTCGGCGCCCCACAGGTCGAGAATGGCGTACCAGCCGTTGCTGTTGTTGTCGGCGTTGGTGTGCAGGTAGCCGCCGGTCAGGGCAACATCATCGGTGAGGTTGAATTTCAGGCCGGCGTTCGTAATCTTGGCCTTGTCGTCGTTGAACATCACTTTGGCGGAGTCCGTAGCTTCACGCTGATTCTCATTTTTGAAGTTGACTTCCGTATAGCCGGCGAAGAGGTTCGTCGCGTGGCCCAGGGCCGTGTTGACGTTGACACCCCAGGCCTTGTCGCTCGGATTGTTGTCCGTGTTGTCGATTGCGCCGGTCACTTTGCCGTAGAAGCCGCTAACCTGGAATTTGTCGCCGACCGTAGCCTGCACGCCGTCCAGCAGGTCATCGTAGACCGTGCCATCAGCGAGCCACAGGTCCTGGCGGCCTGCGGTCACGTTGACAGCGCCCAGGTTGCCCGTCAGGTAGGCATGGTTGATTTTGACGTCGTCGTCTTCCCCCTTGTAATCGCCGCCATCGACACTGTCGTGGAAATACTGGTTGTTTTCCAGACGGGCCACGTAATCCCAGTTGTCGTTGACTTTGCCCGTGAAGATCAGACGGGTACGCAGACGCGCTTTGGAATATTTGCTGTCGTCTTTGTCAAATTTCTGGGTTTCGTAGCTCGTACGGATCTGGCCGGAAATCTGTACATTGTCGGATTTCTTTTCCAGGGCCGCGACGCGAACGCCCAGGGCATCCAGTTCGTCAGCGAATTCCGCCGCCAGTTTGTCCACGTTGGCGCCTTTGGCCATTGCTTTCGCGACGATCTGGGCCATTTCATAACGGGTCATGAGGCGGTCGCCCTTGAAGGTCGTGTCGCCGTAGCCGTCGATGACGCCGGCAGCAGCCAATTTGGCGATGCTGTCATACGCCCAATGACCAGCCGGTACATCGGAGAACGGGTTCGCGGCGTACGCGGAAGCCGTGACGCCCATGGCCATAGCCATGGCCAGTACTAAGGATTTTTTCATGTGGATTTCTCCCCTCTTGAATGTATTGTGCAAATCCACCTTGCCATCCCCGCGTCCCGTGCCGCCTTCGTGCGAGTTGCCTAGTTTCCTCTACTTCGGTCGGTCCGTTCCTGCTTTGAGGCGCCGGCGAATTTATCACCTTGTACAAAAGTCCATGCGCGAAACACGCCTTGAACTTTATGCGACTAATTATAGCATGCTGGCGACAAAACGCAATGTATATGCGTAAATTTTAGCTTTTATATGCACAAAACAGGAAAAAGAGCAGCGCTCTCCCGGGAAAGGTGTAACGAACCTTACGAATCCCCCTGTTTTTGAAAAAAGCGTCTCTCCTGCCCTCTGAAAATGCTATAATACGGGCAGCAGGAATTGCTTCCCGAACAGGACAACCCCTCGCGCGCTTTTATGAAGGAGTGATTAATATGCGGAAATCCCTGTTTTCCAAGACTTCCGTGGCCACGGCGGCCCTGGTCCTGACCCTAGGGACAGCGGCCCTGCCCGCGCCGGCGCAGGCCTTCGACTGGGGCTCCGGGGCGGTCGCCGTCCTGCAGGTCGGGGCCCAGTATGCCTATTTGAACCGGCAAGTCCATTACATCGAGACGAAAGGCCGGAATGAATACTTCGGACAGATCAAGGAAAAATACGGCGTCAATACGGACGCCACGGCCAACGCCATGCTGGACCGCGTCATGGGGCGCCTCAGCAAGTCCATCGCGGCCCAGAATCCGAAATCGACCATTACGTCGGAACCGTACCAGTATTTTGTCAACAACGATACATCGTTCAACGCCTTCTGCACCTTGGGACACAATTTGAGTGTCAACATCGGGGCCTTTGAAAAACTGGCCTACGACGAAGACGAACTGGCCTTCGTCATCGGCCACGAGCTGGCCCACGGGGAAAAGAAACATCCCGCCCGCGGCGTGACGCGCGGCCTGCCCGTGTCCCTCCTGGCGGCCTTGTATTCCAGCCAGAATCCGAACGCCGCCTCCTACATCGGCGCCACCTTGCTGAATGCTGTCGGTACGGCGAAGCTGGTCACGAAGCCCATGGAAACGGAAGCGGACAAGCTCGGGTTCGACTATGCCGTCGGCGCGGGATATAACATCGGCGGCGGCGCCGCCCTGTGGCAGCGCATCCTGGAACGGAACGGCAAAGGGCACGGCGGCTTCGCGGAGCTCTTCAACGACCATCCGCGCAGCATTTCCCGGCGCGACGCCTACAGCAAACGACTGACCAAGTGGAGCAACAACAAGGTCCGGGTCAACGCCGACACGGGGGAAATCCTCGTCCAGGGCAAATCCTTCTATACACCCAAGGATAACGGCGTCAAGAGCGGCCTGGAACAAGCCTACCTGATCGCAGGCAACCTGGCCGCCGTCTTCCACGACCCGGACCAGGCGCCCGGCGCCGTGACGACGCAAGGCGGCGTTCTCCTCGTAGGGCGCCAGCCCATCCTGACCCTGGCCGGCACGCCCGATCCGGCCGGTGTGACCAGCCGCCTCGCGGCCATCCTGAATCCGAAACAGGTGGCCAGCGGCAGTCGGAAGGACGCGACATCCCACTGACACCAGCCGGCCAAGCCAAAGGCCTCTCCTTTCCCAAGGGAAGGAGAGGCCTTGTTTATTTTCCCGCGGCACTGGGCCGCGCGGGTTGGCGAGTCCGGGTCCGCCGTTACCGTGTTTTTCTGCCGTGGGTATACGTGGGCAGCAGTTTCGGCGACAGGACCGTCGTCTCGATGCCCGCCGCTTCCCGTTCCCGGGCGAAGGCCACCACGTGGTCCAGGTTCAGGCGTTCCGCCGGGACGGCGGCGCGCCCTTTCGCTTCGGCGGCGGCGTGTTCGCCGGCGATGCGGCCAAAGACAATGATGTCCAGGAGGCTGTTGCCCATGAGACGGTTCGTGCCGTGGATGCCGCCGACGGCTTCGCCGGCCACGAAAAGGCCCGGGATTTCCGTCTCGGCGTCGCGGTTGATCAAGATGCCGCCATTCTGGTAGTGCAGCGTCGGATAAACGAGGATCGGCTCCTTGCGGATGTCGATGCCGAATTTCTGGTACATGCGGAGCATGCCCGGAATGCGTTTTTCAATGGTGCCTTCGCCGTGGAGCATATCGATGATAGGCGTATCGAGCCACAGGGCGACGCCGTCCAGGGCGGGGACGCCGTTGCCGCGGGCCGTACACTCGCGGATGATGGACGCTGCCGCCACGTCGCGCGTTTCCAGGGGATTCATGAAGGCCACGCCCTGGCTGTTGACCAGCTGAGCCCCGACGGAGCGCACCTTTTCCGTCACGAGGGCGCCGTAAATCTGGGCCGGGAAGGCCACGCCCGTGGGATGGTACTGGATGGCATCCGCGTAAATCAGTTTCGCGCCGGCCCGGTAGGCCAGGACCAATCCGTCTGCCGTGGCGCCATAGTGGTTCGACGTAGGAAAGCCCTGGTAGTGGAGCCGGCCGGCGCCGCCCGTGGCAAGGACGACCGCTTTGGCGCGGACCACAAGAAATTCCTGGCTGTCATAGTCCCACAGAACGGCGCCGGCCACGCGGCCCGTATCATCTTTCAGCAGCTCCACTGCCGGCGCGTACGTCAGGACGGGAATGTCCAGGTTCTGCGTCTCGTCGCGGAGGACGCGCATGATTTCGGCGCCCGTCACGTCCCGGCAGGCATGCATGCGCTTGCGCGACGTCCCGCCGCCGTGGGTCGTGACCATGGTGCCGTCCGCTTCCTTGTCGAAAAGGACGCCGAGCCGGCTCAGCCAGTCGATGGCCAGGGGCCCGTTTTCCACCAATTCCTCCAACAGGTCGGGAATGTTCTGGTAATGGCCGCCGCCAAAGGCGTCCAGATAGTGTATGAGGGGCGAATCGTTGGCCTTGTCCGCCGCCTGGATGCCGCCTTCGGCCATCATGGTATTGGCTTCGCCCATGCGCAGCTTTGTCACGACGAGGACCGACGCCCCGGCGTCATGCGCTTCGATGGCCGCTGCCGCGCCGGCGCCGCCGCCGCCGATGACGAGGACGTCCGTATCATAGTCGACGCGGGTCAGATCCAGCGGGACCCCTTCGAGGCGGCTTTTGCCCTCCAGCAATTCCGCCAGCTCCTTCGGCACCTTGGAACCCTTGTTGGGGCCCGTCGACAGGACCGTAAAGCCCTTTTCGCTGTAGTCGGGATGGAATTCCTTCAACAAGGCATCCTTCTCGTCCGCCGTAAAGCGGGGCACTTCCTGGTGCAGCCGCTCCGCCCGCGTGGCCTCGACCCGCTTCATGGACGCGAGTATTTCCTGCGTGAATGCGCTCATCTTCTTCCCTCCTACTTCTCGATAACCCGTTCGTTATACCTCTGCCGCAATTCGTCGACAGGCGTGCGTTTCAGCTGCTCCAGCCCTGCGTGGAAAACGCCGTCGCGGATTTCCCGGACCCGGCTCTCCAGGTGGGCGCAGGGCGGTTCGATATACTTGGCCGTCAGGCGCCGCGCCAATAGGCCGACGGCGCTGTGCGTGATCTGGGCGGGACAGCGGGACGCGCAGATGTTGCAGCCCACGCAGTCGAAGGACAATTCCGCGACTTTGCGGTAGTCGCCGCGCTGGGCCGCCGCGATGTACTGCATGACGTTGAGTCCCTGGGGACATCCTTTCGTGCAGGTGTTGCAGCCGATACAGCTGTAGATTTCCGGATACAGGTGGCCCACGATGTTCTCATCCCGCGACAGGGTGTTCACATCGTAGCGCCGCTTGTTCACGGGGTACGATTCCAGGCGTCCGACGCACATGCCTTCTTCCACCTTCGTCTGGCAGGCCAGGGCGACCTTGATTTCCGTTTTCCCCGCCATGCGGTAGACCACGGCACAGGCTCCGCAGAACCCGCTCCGGCAGCCGCAGCCCCGGACCAATTTGAAGCCCGCGTATTCCATGGCGTCCATGATGGTCAATTCCGCCGGGACCACATACTGTTTTCCCAGCAAGGATACGTGTACCCTTTCTTCCATGTTGAGTTCCTCCTCTTCCCGCCGGCAAGCCGTGGGTCAATATTCGTCCGGCATATCGTCCAGTTCGTCGCACGTGAAGACCGGACCGTCCTTGCAGACGTACTTTTTGCCGATATTGCAGCGGCCGCATTTGCCGATGCCGCATTTCATGCGCAGTTCCAGTGTCGTATAGACCTGGTCCTTGCGGAACCCCATGTCCGTCAGCGCCTCCAGGCACAACTTGATCATGATGGGCGGGCCGCAGAGGCACACGGTCTTGTCCGACGTAAAGGCCAGATCCCGGAGAAAGGCCGGCACGAATCCCACATGGCCCGTCCAGCCCTCCTGCGGCCGGTCGATGGTGAGATGCACCTGCACCCCCGGCCGGTTCGGCCAGTCTTCCGTCAATTCGTCGTACTTGACAAAATCCTCGCGGCTCCGGGCGCCGTAGACCACATCGATGTTGCCGTAGTCGGCGCGGTGGTCCAGCAGGTAGTTCACGACACTCCGCAAGGGGGCCATGCCGATGCCGCCGCCGATGAAGAGCAGGTCCCGGCCCTTGAGCTTGTCCTCCACGGGGAAATGGTTGCCGAAGGGGCCGCGGACAGCGATTTCCTGCCCCGGCTCCATGCCTTCATCCAGAAAGTCCGTAATCCGGCCCGTCCGCTTGATGCTAAATTCCATGAATTCCTGGTTTGTCGGCGACGACGTAATCGAGAAAATCGCCTCGCCCAGGCCCGGGACGGATAAAAAGGCGCACTGGCCCGGCATATGCTCGAAGAGCTTGCCGCCGCCGGGCTTTTCTACCCGGTAGGTATTGACATCTCCCGTTTCGCGGGTCACTTTCGTGAGGACGCCCACGACGGGAATCATGCTGTCACGGTTCACTGCGCTCCCCCCTTTCCGTCCGGCGCGGCTCCCACGGCGCCGAGATCCGCCGCCAGGGCCTGTTCGACCTTGACAATGTTCAGGCTCACGGGGCACGCCTGCAGGCAACGCCCGCAGCCCGTGCAGGCGTAAGTGCCGCCGTGGTCCTCGGGAAAATAGACCAGTTTGTGCAGGTAGCGCTGCCGGAACCGTTCCGTCTTGCCCTTGCGCGGGTTGCCGTGGGGCATTTGCGTGAAATCGCGGTCCATGCAGCTGTCCCAGCAGCGGTAGCGTTCCGTCGTGCCCGGCGCCGTCTTCTCGTCCCGCACGTCAAAACAGTGGCAGGTAGGGCATACATAAGTACAGGTACGGCACGTGAGGCACGTGGCCGCCAGGGACTCCCACACAGGACTCCGGAAGGCTTCCCGCTCGTGGTGGTACAAGCGGTCGTCGAAGCGCAGCTCCGCCAGGGGCAGGCGGTCGTACGATGCGTGGACGGCGTCGCGCTGCGCCGCCACGGCCGGCGGTACCGCGTCCGCTGCCGCGCCTGCCGCTGTATCCGCGGTCGTATCCGCGGCATCCGTAAAGGGAACCGCCGCTCCCAGGGCCTCGGTCAGCCGCCGCCCCTTGTCCGTGCGGGCCTGCCAGTACAAAGCCCCGCCGGCCAGCCACAGGTCGACGTCGCCGCCCGGGGCAGCTGGATCCAGGCCGAACGTGCGGCAGAAGCACGTTTCTTCCAGTTCACCGCAGGCCAGGCCCAGGACGGTCAGGCTGTCCCGGCGGGCACGATAATACAGATCGGCCGGATCCTGCAAAAAGACCTTATCCAGGATGGCGAAACCGGCCGTGTCACAACCCCGCACGCCGAAGGCCACAACGGACTCCGTCGGCAGGGGCGCCGCTTCCAGGCCCAGCTTTTTTCCCTGCTGGCGGAACCGGAGCAGGTCCTCCACCTGGGGAAAAAGGACGTCTTTCGGCGCCCTGGCCGTATGGTGTTCCAGGTCCAGGGCAGCGGCATCCCGGCCTGCTGTCCCGTCGTACCAGGCAAAGTCCGTCCTGCCGCCTTGACGGAAGGGGGCATAGACCTTCCCCTGCCCGGCCAGGGCGTCCAACAAGGCGCCCAAGTGCCGCAATTCCAGTTTAAGCATGACGGTCCCTCCTGTCGTCCTGCCGCGTCACGGCCTCCGGTTCGGGATCTTCGAAGCGGAAGGTGGACTGCGGCGCCGGGGAATCGGCGTCGGCGCCGGGCTGACAGGGCCCGAAGAAGGCGTCGATGTCCTTGGCGAACTTATGATTGAGCAAATCGAGGCGGATACCCTGGGGGCAGACGCGGCCGCATTCGCCGCAGCCCGTACAGCGCCCCGCCACGTGAAAGGCACGGATAATATGGAACAGGGCTTCCTGGGACGTGTCGACATAGGCTTTGCCGTCGACGCCGCTGCCAGGATGGTCGAAGACGCACTGCTCGCACGTGCAGGCCGGGCAGACGTCGCGGCAGGTGTTGCAGCGGATGCACTTCGACAGTTCCTGCCGCCAGAAGGCGAATCGTTCGTCCGGCGACAGCCCCTCGAGGGTCCGCACTTCGGCATAGCGGTCCGCCGGGGCCGGGGGTGTCCCCCGCGGCGTGCCGATTTCGTCGTCGGCGATCTGGTACGCGTTGCCCTTGCAGGCGAGGCATTTGCGCAGGAGCACCTCTCCTTTCGCCACCGTCACCGGCCCCTTGGCCGTCGTGACAGTCAGGACATCGCCCCGGTCCTTGACGGCCAGGATGGTCCCGCAGCCGGCGCCGCGCAGCTTTTTCACGTCCACCATGCCGCCGCAGGGCGTCCCGATGGCCAGGATACGGTCGCGAACGACGCGGTGGTCCTTCAGGAGCTGGTTCACGCCGTACGTATCACAAGGCTTCAGGAAAACCGCCGCCCGCTCGCCCGCGCGGGAGGTGGCCAGCAAATACTTGGCCAGGTTGGCCGGACAAAAGACGTCGTACACCAGGTCCGCCAGGTCGTCGCCACGGCGGAACAGGGCCGGGGCATGGTCGTACGGGAAGATGCCCCGCTTCCAGGCCAGGACGCAGTCCGCCGCCCCGTCGGCCAGGACGGCCGCCGCCTTGGCCCGCATCAAATCCTCTATTTTCTGCATCGCATATCCCTCAACTTCACATTTTCCCCCAACGACGCGATGTGCGCCGTGAACTCGTTCATGAGGTCGGCGAACCGCGCGCCCTCCGAGGCCGAGACCCAGGCCACGCGCAGGCGGTCCTTGGCCACGCCCAGATAATCGAGCATGCTCAGGAGCAGGTCCATGCGGCGCCGCGCGTAATAGTTGCCTGTCATGTAGTGGCAGTCCCCGGGATGGCAGCCGCAGAGGATGACGCCGTCGGCGCCTTTCTGGAAGGCCCGCAGGATAAAGAGGGGACGGACCCGCCCCGAGCAGGGGACTTTGATGATTTTCACGTTGGCCGGATAGTGTTTCCGTGCCGTTCCGGCCCCGTCGGCGCCGGCGTAGCTGCACCAGTTGCAGCAGAACGCCACGATCTTCGGTTCGAAGGCCGCCGCGCCGGTTCCCGTATCTTTTCCAACCGCCGTGTCTTTTCCGGCCGCCGCCCCGGCGGCCGGCTGTTGTTTCTGTTCCTGTGTTACCAGCATAACGCATCCACCTCCGCCAGGATCTCCCGGTTCGTGAACCCTTTCAGGTCCATAGCCCCGCTCGGGCAGGCGGCGCTGCAGGCGCCGCAGCCCTGGCACAAGGCCTCGTTGACGACAGCGACAGGACGCGTTTCCCGGACTCCTTCCAGGGTCACGACGGTCTTGTCTTCCGCCGTAATGGCGCCGTAGGGGCAGACCTGGACGCAGATCTCGCAGCCGCTGCAGCGCTGTTCATCGCACCGGGCCGTACAGGGATTGGTCAGGAGCTTGTCCTTGGCCAGCAGGCCGATGGCCTTGACCGCCGCCGCCCCGGCCTGGGCCACGGTTTCGGGAATGTCCTTGGGGCCCTGGCACATGCCGGACAGGAAAATCCCTGCCGTCGGGCTCTCGACGGGCCGCAGTTTCGGATGGGCTTCCACGTAGAAGCCGTCGTTGTCGATGGAAGCCGTCACGAGCCCCGCAATCCGGCGCGCGTCGGGCGACGGCGTGACCGCGGCGGCCAGGACGATCAGGTCCGGTTCCATTTCAATCTGGCGCCCGCTGTTCAAATCGCCGGCCGTCAGGTGCAGCGTGCCATCGCGGTGGACGTCGACCTTGCCCACAAGGCCGCGGATGTAGTGGACGCCGTACTCCTCCACGGCGCGGCGCTGGAATTCGTCAAAGCCCTTGCCGGGCGTGCGCACATCGATATAAAAGACCGTCACGTCCGTGTCGGGATATTTTTCGCGGATGTACATGGCGTGTTTCGCGTTGTACATGCAGCAGATTTTCGAGCAGTACGTTTTGCCCCGGTCCGTCGTATCCCGCGAGCCGACGCAGCTCACGAGGACGACCCGCTTCGGTTCCCGCCCCGTCGACGGGCACACCAGACGGCCTTCCGTCGGGCCGCCGGCGTTGGTAAGCCGTTCCAGCTGGAGCGACGTAATGACATCCTTGCTCCGTCCCCAGCCAAGCTCGCCGAACCGCTTCAGGTCCAGGAGCTCAAAGCCCGTGGCCAGCACAATCACGCCGTACCGCTCCGTCAGGATCTCGTCTTTTTGTTCGTAGTCGATGCAGTGGTTCGGGCAGACGACGCTGCACACGCCGCACTTGCCCGTACGGAACTTGAGGCATTGCGTTCGGTCGATGACGGGGACCTTGGGGATGGCCTGGGCAAAGGGGATGTAGATGGCCCCGCGCTTCCGCAGCCCCGCGTCGAACTCGCTGTCGGCCTGGCGAGACGGGCATTTGGCCGCGCAGATGCCGCAGCCGCTGCACAGGTCGGCCCGGACACTGCGTGCCTTGCGGCGGATATCCACTTCGAACTGCCCCACGAAGCCCCGCACGGCCTCGACCTCGCTGTACGAGAGGATGCGGATGTTCGGGTGCTGGGCCGCGTCGACCATTTTCGGCGTCAGGATGCACGCCGAGCAGTCCAGGGTCGGGAAAGTCTTGTCCAGCTGGGCCATCTTGCCGCCGATGGACGGTTCCTTTTCCACGATGTCCACGGGATAGCCCGCCTCGGCAATGTCCAGGGCTGTTTCGATGCCCGCGATGCCGCCGCCGATAACGAGGGCCCGCTTCGTGACCGGGCTCTCGCCAGGCGCGAGGGGTTCGTCCAAAAGCGCCTTGGCCACGGCGGCCTTCATCAGGACAATGGCCTTGGCCGTCGCTTCGTCCTTGTCCTTCAAAATCCACGCGCATTGCTCGCGGATGTTCGCGATTTCCACCTGGTACGGGTTGATGCCATTCCGTTCGGCACAGGCGCGAAACGTCTTTTCGTGCATGCGGGGCGAACAGGCGCAGACGACCAGTCGGTTCAGCCCGTGCTCCCTAATGGCCCGGGCCACCAGATCCTGTCCCTGTTCAGAACACATATATGGATAATCCGCCGCATAGACGACCCCGGACACTTCCCGGGCGGCGGCAACGACGCGGGCGACATCGACCGTTGCGGCAATGTTGCTGCCGCACCAGCATACAAATACGCCAATCTTTTGCACGATCGTTCCCTCCTGTCACTTGCTGAACTTACGGTAAGCCGCGACAATGCCCTGCTGGGGCATTTCCGGATCCAGGGCAGCGACCTCTTCCGCCGTCAGGACCGGGGCGCCCGCAGGCCGGATGGCCATCAGGCGCGCCGCTTCCATGCAGGCCGCGGGGCTGATGCCGCGGGGGCACCGGGTCTCGCAGGCAAAGCAGGACAGGCAGTCCCAGGGCGAACGGGCGGTCAGGACTACCGAGGCCCGGCCGTTTTTCAGTTCCCACACGAGGCGGTTCGGGACCAGGTCCATATGTTTTGCCATGGGACACGCGCCGGTACAGCGCCCGCATTGGATGCAGCGGCGGACGGGCGTATCGGCCAGGCGCAGCAGTTGTTCCGTGTAGTCCGCTTCCTGTTCCGGTGTGCGGATCTCCGCCGGATTCACATTGGCCGCTGTCATTGCGCGTCACCTCCCTCCGTCAGGCCCAGGGCCTGCGCCAACAGTTCCGTAAAGTAGACGACGCCGACCTGCTGTTCCCGGCCGCGCTGGTGGACCAGGTTATACGCGCAGAGGGGACACGCCGTCACGAGCCATTCCGCCCCGGCGTCGGCGGCGCTCCGCAGAATCCGGTCCGTCATTTCCCGGCAATAGGTCGGCTGCGTGACCGACAGATAGCTGCCGCAGCACTCGTTCCGTTCGTCGTAGAGGACGGCCTCCGCCCCGAGGGCGCGGAGAAACTCTTCCAGGATAACCGGCGCTTCCGGGTCATCCAGGGCCATGACCCTGCCGGGACGCAGGAGCAGGCAGCCGTAATAGCCGCCGACGCGCTGTCCCGTCAGGGGATGTGCTACCAGGGACGCCAGGCGTTTCCAGCCCACAGTGTCCCGCAGGACTTCCAGGTAATGGGACACCTTTGTCTCCCCGGCATAGGGTCGTTCCAAGTCCAGGTACCCATTGACCGTGTCCCGGATGGAAGACACGTTGGCCATATCGTCGTTGACCCGCTTCAGCACATGGTAGCAGGCACTGCAGAGGGCCACGAGGACCCCGCCGTTGTCCCGGGCCGCCGCCAGGGCACGCACGGCCGCCAGCCGTTCCCCCACGGCGTCGGGGGCCTGGGGATAGACGGCGCCGCAGCACTGCCATTCGGGCAGTTCCACGAGCGGAAAGCCGAGTTTTTCCGCGCAGCGCCGCGCCGTCCGGTCCAGTTTCTTCGCCTTGGTGGACAAGGTACAGCCCGGATAGTAATTGTAGATCGTCATGATATCTCCCCTTTTCCACACCTTGCAGACAGCCGTAGGACTCCTTTCTGCAACGGTCTTGTTCTCTCGCCTGTTTATCGCCTGTTGCTTGCTTATTTCTTCTTGAACTTGACTTTTTTCACCAGGTCGCCTTCGCTCTTCAGCCACATGGAGACGCCCTGCTCGCCGTACACTTCGGCCGTCACCGTGGCGCCCTTGCCGTCCCCGTCCTCCTTGACGACCCGCGCCGTAGGCAGGCGGTCCAGGACGGCTTCCAGGGCCTGGGCGGCGCACCAGAAGGTCACTTCCGTCAAATCCCCCAGGAACATGAACTGCGTCCGTTTGCGGAATTCCCCTTCCTTGAAACGCTTGGCGTACGGCGCGGTAAAGCGCCGTCCCACCGGAACGCACGCCATAATCCGGTCCAGGCGGTACCCGATGGGAAATTTCTGTTTGATCTCCTTCCGCGTGGCATTTTCATCCTGGTCGTCGAAATAGGCCAGGAGGTAAAAGTAAAAGGTGTCCGTCAAAATTCCCACGGGCTTCAGGAGCCGGACGACGGTACGGCCATCGCTGTGCCGCCGGTACGTCAGGGACACGACTTGCTGCTGCGCCACCAGGGTGCCCAGCTCCCAAATGCGGTGGATCAAATCCTGGTGGTGCCGCGGCTCCACGTACAGGGCCTTTTCGTTCAGAATGAGTTCGTGCATGCGCCGCCGGTCCGCCATGGGATAGCAGCACTGTTCCAGCTTGTCCAGAAGGACGTACAGTTCCTTTTTCGACAGGGAACGGCTTTCAAAGAGAATCTTGGCGATGGCATAGGCCTCGCTGCTCGTAAAGGACGCTACGATTGGCGGTTCGATGGTCACGGTCCCATCTTCCTGGTGGAAGACCAGGGTCCGGTCCAGGCCGCATTCAGGCCGGTCGTTTTCCAACTGTTCCCGGATTTCCCGGAAATCCCGCTGGATTGTCCGCTCCGACACGCCGAAACGGTCTGCCATTTCCTGCTTGCTGACGGGCTTTCCCGCCGCCAGGCGGGAGTAGATGTACAAAGTCCTGTCCATGTCAGGGGGCCTCCTTCTCAGAAAATTCTACATTCGATTTCATTCTATAATATAGGGACCGAAGATACAACCTCTTTCCTGTCCGAAAAAATATGATAGAATAGGAAGATAGGATGAAAACGTCCGTCAGAAAGGGGGAGTCCCTGTGGGCAGCAAGAGCGGCAGGACCGCAGCCTGGCTGGAGCTGATCGGCAAAAACAAGCTCCAGACCTTTCAGGATCATTTTGCCAAAGCCTTCCACATTGCCCTGGATATCCATGATTTGAACGGCCAGCCCTTGACCGTCTGGGCCCAGCGGCCGTTGTTCTGCTTCGCCATCCGGCAGGAACACGAAACGCAGTGCGAAGCCAATTTCCGGGAGGACCTGGAACGGGTTCGCGAAGGGGAGACCTTTATCCATGTCTGTCCCTTCGGCCTGATCCGCATGTACGTGCCCATCCTGTTCCGGGGCAAGCCCGTGGCGTACGCCGTGGGCAGCGGCATGACCTACCCCGACAGCAACCTGCCCGAAGCCCTGCGGGCACGCTTCCACGTCACGTCCTATGCCCGCGAGGAAGTCCAGGCCATCTTGTGCCTCCTCGCCAGCGCCCTGGCGCTGCTCGATTTCAATGTCTCCGCCCTGCCCCGCCTCAGCCATACGGAGGCCGCTGTGACGGAAGACTGGAAAGACACTTCGCAGCTGCCGCGGGAGAGCCGCATCAGCCGGCGTGAGCTGGAAATCGTGGAGCTGGTCTGCCGCGGCATGAGCAACAAGCAGATCGGCGCCCAGCTGTCTATTACGGAAACGACGGTGAAGACCCATATCAGCAACATTTTGGCAAAGCTCAATCTGCATGACCGCACGCAGATTGCCATGCATTTTGTTCGGAAAGACGGGTAAGCCATGAGTCCCAGACAACAGTTGTCGGCTTTTTTCGACCGCACCTTCGACGCCATGGCCACGAACTTTATGCCGGCCATCGTCCTCTTTATGCTCGTGCCCTCCCTGCTGATCACCTTCGTCTCGGCGCGGTACCTGACCCGGCAGTTCACGAGCAGCCGGGACCAGTACCTGCAGGCAACCCTGGCCATCGCCTTGAGTGAGATGGAACAGCGCCAGCTCGACATCCGCCGCACGGCTGCCATCATCGCCGGCGAGCCGGGTATGCGGGAGGCCCTGCGGACAGGGGACACGGCAAACCTGGCCGCCAAGATCGCCTTGTTCCAGCAGCAGTTCGACAAAGTCGATTACATCGTCCTCCTGGACCGGGACAACCGCATCCTGGCACGGTCCAGCCCGAACCTGCGCTACCGGGAAGACGGCATCCTGTCGGAAATCAGCCGTATGGCCCAATCGGAGCGGCGGGCCATCACGACGAACGAAACCATGCCGCTGACGGACCTCTTCGTCAAGGGAAGCCCGGACTACGCCAAGTTCGCCGCCCTCTTGGAACGAAGCATGCGCGGACGCAGCGGCCCCCTGCCACAGGCCCTGTGCGAAGTGACGACCGTACCGGTTCCCTCCGGCCCCGGCGGGAGCGGCCCCAGCATCGGCAGCCTTGTCCTCGTGGGCATCAGCAACAGTGACTATTATTTTCCCGACTACATTGCTTCCCGCGCGACGGAAGGCTTCCTGGTCCTGACCGTAAACGGCGTCCGCGTGGCGACCAAATCGACTGTCGGCGAAGACCAAAGCGAGTTGATCGGCACGCCGTCGGAACGCCTGTCCGGAAACTACCAGGGCCAGGACGGACACTACGGCGGCCGCCTGGTCATGGATGGCGTGCCCTATGTGTTCGCCGACCAGCCCTTGAAAAACCGCAAGGGCCGGATCGTGGGCTATATCAGCTTCGGCCTTCCCGAATCCCGCTTCTCGGGCATCGTCACGGACAGCCGCAACCTGTCCCTGCTCCTGGCCGTCGTGTGCCTCTTCTGCTTCGCCCCCCTCGTGTGGCTCGTGTCCTTGCGCCAGCGCCGCCAGCGCGAGGCCTTGGAGCTGCAGGTCCGCCTGCGCACGTCGGAACTCGAAAGCACGGTACGCCAGCTCGAAGAGGCAGACCAGACGAAGACGCGCTTCCTGTCCAACGTCTCCCATGAATTACGGACACCCCTGTCGGTCATCCTCAACACCTGCGAGTTCCTGAAAGGAGGCTACGGAGGCCCGCTGACGGACAAACAGCTGCGCTGCATCAACGACGCCACGGAATGCGGCAACCACCTGCTGTCTCTCATCAACGACCTGCTGGACCTGACGCGTCTCCAGGCCGGGCGCAAGCAATTCCGCCCCATGGCGATGCCCCTGGCGGAACTCATCCAGGGCTGTGTCCTGGAAATGCGTTCCTACCGGCCGAAAAACGACGTGGCCCTCACGTGGTCCCTGGAACCGGGGGATTTCTGCGTCTACGCCGACCCGCAACTCTTGCGCCAGATTTTGTACAACCTGCTTTCCAATGCCTTGAAATTCACCACGCCAGGCTGCCATGTCACAGTGCGGGCCCGGCAGGACAAGGCGGCCGGCCTGGCCCTTCTCACTGTGGAAGACGACGGCATCGGCATCGCCCCGGAAGACCAGGAACGGATTTTCCTGGAATTCGAACAGCTCGAAAATCCCCTGACGAAAATGACGGCCGGCACGGGACTGGGACTTCCCATCGTGAAAAAACTCGTCGAACTCCACGGCGGGCACATTTCCGTCCAAAGCGCTCCCGGAAAAGGGACGGCCTTCACCTTCACGCTGCCCCTGCCCGATGCCGCCCCGCGCTCCGCATCCTGATTTCCCTTCCCATTCCCTGACAAGGAGGTGCCCTCGTGGCCAAAATTCTAGTCGTCGACGACAACCGTCAGCTCAACCGCATGCTCCAGGACGTGCTGGAAAGCTGGAAGCATACCGTGTACGTGACAGAAGACGGATATACCTGCGTAGACACGGCACGGCGCGAACAACCCGACCTTATTTTCCTGGACGTCATGCTGCCGGGCCTGTCCGGATACGAAGTCTGCAGCGCCTTAAAAAAGGACACGACCCTGCGCGAGACCGCCGTCATCCTCATGACGGCCCTGTCCGATGTGGAAAGCCGCATCCACGGCTACAGCTGCGGCGCCGACCTGTTCCTGACCAAACCGGTCCACTTCGACGAACTGCGCGTCCTCATCGAGCAGTTCCTGCAGCGCAAGCAGGACCACGAGACCATGGAAACGCGCTATGCCGTAGCGGAGACGCTGAACTTTGTTTTCACCATGGTACTCCGCCGCCCGACACCAATCAACAAGATGAAACTGGTCTACTGCAACAAACTCCTCCAGGGCATGGACTGGACGTCGGACGAGGAGGAACAAGCCCGTATCGCCTGCATGCTCGTGCCGATCCAGCCCCTGTTCCGGGAGGCCGACTACAACCTGGACCAGCTCCTGAAAGCCATGCAGCCCTTGAAAATGGCGGCGTGGCTCACTCCCATCATCCGCTTCCTCTCTGCCCCGCCGGAACAGCGGGACCAGTACCTGCCCCTCCTGACCAGGGCCCATTGCGAAAAGCCGGCCCAGCTGGCGCTCCTCATCTCCCACTATATTACCTTGTATAACCAGACCCAGGGGGACCGGCGACGCATCCTGTCCATCCTGACGGGCGAAAGCGCCAGCGCCCATTACGATCCGGTTATCCTGAAGCGTTTGACGGAATTGATCAACGCGGAAATCGTCTTTGCCTCCATCGAATCCTGAACGCTGCCGTGCGCCTGTCGTCCCCGGCGCACAAAAAAACGCGGCCCCGCAAAGAACAAGAAGGTTCTTTGCGGGACTGCGTTTTTTCTTATCGCGTCATCGCGGGCAAAACGGCGGCAGCACCCGGAGGGTGCTCCCCGCCTTTACTCGGCGTGCCCTTTCAGGTGGGTCCAGCCATCGGCCTGCTCGATTTTTCCCTGTTTCATCAAGTGGCCCAGGGCCCGCTTGAAGGCAGCCTTGGAAATGCCGAACTTGGCTTTGATGATTTCCACCGGCGTGTCGTCGCAGTAGGGCATACGCCCGTTGCGGGACTGCAGCTCCGCGAGGATGCGGGCCGCGTCGTCCAGCATGGCGTTTTCCTTTTGCTTGCGCAAGGACACGTCCACGTGCCCATCCGGCCGGATAAAGGTAATGCGGGCCGTCACTTCCTCGCCAAAGCTCAGGTAGCGTTTCGGATCCGCCTCGCTGCGGTGCAGGAAGGCGATGTGCCGCTCCGGCGTAAAGAGGAAGAAGCCGTCGCGGGTGATGTTGTAAATCGTGCCAGTCAGGACATCCCCGACTTTTTTATCCACCACCGGTTTGGCCAGGCGCGCCATGTCTTTATCGACGCGCATCGTCACGGCCGGGCGCCCGCTCTTGTCGCGGTACAGCCGGGCCCACACGAACTGGCCTGCATGGACCCGTCCCTGCATTTCCGTATAGGGCAGGAAAACGCCCCGTTCGGCGCCGATATCGACGAAACCGCCGTCCCGGGTCACGCTCAACACCTTCACGTATCCCAGCTGGCCTTCGCGCATCTTGGGCAGTTTCATGCTCGCCGTCAGGCGTTTGCGCGGGTCCAGGTACAGGTAGACTTTGACTTCGTCCCCCACCCGGACGGGCGTGGTCTGCTGCAGCTTGTGCAGCAGGATATCGTCCGATGTGTTGCCAGTGCCGGCGTCGAGCCAGACGCCCATTTCGCCTTCACGGACGGCTTTCAGGGTCACGACGTCGCCAGGGCGGTACCCCGCCGCCGGGGCCGTCATGCTTCCTCCCCGCCCTGGAACGGTTCGCTCGGCGCGTCGGCCCAAAGCTGCTCCAGATTGTAAAAATCCCGTTCCTCTTCCAGGAACACGTGGGCAATGACGTCGCCGAAGTCCACCAGTACCCAGCGGCCTTCGCCATACCCTTCCTTATGTTTGCACGGTACGCCGGCCTCGGCCATCTTATCCTCGATTTCGTCGGCAATGGCCTTGACCAAGGTCGTATTGCCGGCGCTGACAATCACAAAGTAATCCGTCAGGAAAGACAGGTCCCGCATGTTCAGGATCAGGATGTCCTTACCTTTCTTGGCGTCGGCCAAGGCGGCGATTTTCGTTGCCATTTCTTTTGCTTCCATCTCGTTTCTCCTCCCGTTTCCTCAGCTGTTCTTGGCCTGGCCGCGGCGGGTCGTGGTCCGCGGCGAGCGGTCGTTCTGCCGAGACGTCCCTTTGTCCCCGGACGCGGCGGTCCCCTTCTTCTCCGCGGAATCCGTCGAAGTCCGGGATTTCTCCGGCGCGGCGGCCGGGTCGTTCCCTTTCTCCCGCTTCTGTTCCTGCTCCGCCGGGTCGGCGGCGCGGACGGCCTGTTTCGGCGTGTCCGACGGAACGACTTCTTCCATGTCGGCGTCGTCTTTGCTCTCCATGAAGGGAATGTCGACTTCCTTCAGGGACTTTTCAATGTCGGCCCGCTTCGCCAGCCAATAGCTGGTGCCGGACGGCGCGTCATAAAAATCGCCGTAGAGCATGCCCGACCGGATCTTGTTGTCCGACAGGATATTAAAGCTCCGCACGGCTTTCAGGGCCGTGACGGTCGTCATGTCCGTTTCGACATACTTGTCCACCGTGGAAACGATGGAGGGGATCTTGGTAATGTTGTGGACGGAGAACATCTGCAGGCCCAGGGCCTTCAGGAATTTCTGCTGCCGCTGGACGCGGCCGATGTCCCCCAGTTCGTCCGCACGGAACCGGACATACTGGCCGCTCTTTTTGCCGTCCAGATGCTGGTAGCCGTGCTTGATATCAATAACGAGATCCGCATACGGATCTTCATAATGCATGTCCTTGTCCACGTACAAATCCACGCCGCCGATGATATCCATGACTTCGATGAAGCCTTGCCAATTGACGAGGGCGTAGTAGTGGATCGGGATGCGCAGCAGGTTGGCCACGGTCTGTTTCGCCATGGCGACGCCGCCGTAGGCGTAGGCCGCGTTGATCTTGTCGTAACCCCGGTGCCCCGGCAGGCGGACCATGGTATCCCGCGGGATGGAAACCATGGAAATCTTGTGATCCTCCGGGTCGAAGCTCAGGATCACGATGGCGTCGGTCCGCTTCGGCTCCGACTTGGCCGCTTCGCTGTCGCCGTCATCGATGCCCAGGAGGAGCACATTGATGCGCCTGTTCAGTTTCTCATCCTTGCCGATCTTGTCCGTCGCCGCGGCCGTGTTGGCTTCGGGAACGTTCACGAGGTGGGTGTAGGCCCACACGGCGCCCCAGAACATGGTCGTCATGAGGACGGCCAGGACAACCAAAAGGGCAAAGACGCGGCCCCAGCGCAGGCGGCGTTTCTTCCGCCGCGGCCGGCGCGGGAGCGGGGTCCGGATAGAGTCTTTCTGCTCCGTCATTTTCCGTATTCCTTCTTTTCTTTCCCCGTCGCAGGACGGATTTTTTCCCCGGCACCTGGGGGCAGCGGCTTGCCCGCCGCATCCCGCGCCGTTTTTTGCGCGCTGCCGTCCCCGGCCGCGCCCTTGACTGCCCGGCGGGCCAGGACCAGCTCATTGTACCCGGCCACGGCGTCGGGATGGATCAGCAGCTGCTGGTCCAGCAGGTACCGCAGCGTATTTTCGTAGGCCAGGAGCATGGCTTCGTCCAAATTCCGGCGGCTCGCCTCCCGCAGTTCCTCCACGCCGGGAAAGTCCCGTCCAGGTTCTGTCATGTCGGCGAGAAAAATAATCTTGGCCAGGTCCGTCATCCCGGCGCCGCCCGTCGTGTGCCGGCGGATCGCTTCCAGGATGTCGGGGTCCGTGACGCCGTATTTTTCCCGGGCAAACCAGGGGCCCAGTACGGCATGCAGCAAGATGGGCTGGGCACATTCAATGGGTCCCGGGGCCAGACCCAGGGCACGGGCCCTGGCGGCGCTTTCCGGCGTCGGCACTTCGCGGCCGCAATCGTGCAGCAAGGCGGCGACCGCTACCTTGTCCCGGTCCGCGGCATAAAAGGCCGCCAACTCCAGCGCCGTGTCGTGGACGGCGCAGGAATGGCGGAATCGTTTCGGTTTCAGTGATGCTCGCAGCAGCTGCCGCATTTCTTCGATGGTCATGCCCCTACCCCTTCTTCGTTTCCCTGGCGGCCTGCCCGGACAGGCCCTCTTCCGGGTCCCGGTACAGGCCGTGTTCCTGGATATACCGTTCCACCGCCAGGGGTACCATGCCGCGGATGGGCAGGCCCTGGCGAACGCGGCTGCGGATTTCCGTCGATGACAGCGCCGTCTCCGGCACTTCGGACAGAAGAATCCGGTCGCGGGTCCAGGGACCGAAGGCCCGCGCGAGACGGTCCAGCCCTTTGCCGGCGTCGCAGCCCGGACGGGCGGCGACGATGAAGCGGACCAGGCGGAGCAGATCGTCGGCGCGGTACCACGTACTGAGCATTTCCAGCGAATCCTCCCCGACGATGACGTACAGGTCCGCATCGGGACGGCGGGCCTGGAGCTGGCGTACCAAGTCGTACGTGTAGGACAGGCCGCCCCGTTCGTACTCCAGGTCGCTGGCATAAAAGTCGGGATACGGTTCGACGGCCAGCCGTACCATGGCCAGCCGGTCCTCCGGCGGCGCGGCGTGCCGGCGCTGCTTGTGCGGCGGGTTCAGGGCCGGCAGAAAGAGGATCCGGTCCAGGTCCATGCCGGCCGCCACGGCGGCGGCAAGACGCAAGTGTCCCTCATGGATGGGATCGTAGGTTCCCCCCAGGATACCAAGCCGTTCCATGCCCTTCCCTCCCGTGCTTGTTCCCTCAAATACACCGTTTCATGGCGTATATTCTATTATACCAACGGCCGCGGCCATTTGTAAACACCTTCCCGCCCGGCGTCAGCGGTGCTCCCACCACCAGACCAGGGCCTCCAGGGCCAGGACAAGGGCCGTCAACAAGAGGAGAAGGACGCCGCGGTCCTTGAGATCAAAAACAGTTTTAGGCCTCCCCAGAAATTCCGAGAAGGCCTGTAAAAACAGACGGATTTGTGGCAGTTTCATAAAGTTCCTCACTCGTACCGCAGGGCATCGATGGGATCGAGCAGCGCCGCTTTCCGCGCGGGATACAGGCCGAAAAAGATCCCGATACCCACGGAAAAGACGACGGAAATGAGGACGACCACAATCGACACGACGGTCTTCCAGCCGGCAACGGCGCTGATCGCATAGCTGGCGCCGATGCCTAGGGCCACCCCCAGGATGCCGCCGATAATGCCGATGACGGCGGACTCGATCAGGAACTGGAGCAGGATGTCGTGATACGTGGCTCCCAAGGCCTTGCGGATCCCGATTTCCCGCGTCCGTTCCGTGACGGAGACGAGCATGATGTTCATAATGCCGATGCCGCCGACGAGAAGGGAGATGGCAGCGATGCAGCCCAACAGGGCCGTAATCGTGTTGGCCGTACTCATCATGGTTTCCATGAGGGCCGACAGGTTGCGCACCGTGAAGTCGTCGTTGTCGGTATCCTTGATCCGGTGCCGCTGCCGCAGAAGCTGTTCCACCTGGGCCTGCGCGTCGTTGATCGTGTTCTCATTCTGGGCCTGGATGGTGATGCTGCGGATAAAAGTAATGCCCATGACACGGCGCTGGGCCGTCGTCAGGGGAATGATGACGATATCGTCCTGGTCCTGCCCGTTGGCGGACTGGCCCTTTTCCGCCAGGATGCCTACTACCTGGAACGGCGCCGAATTGATGCGGATGGTCTTGCCCAGGGCGTCCCCGTCGGGGAACAGGTTTTCCACGATGGTCCGGCCGATGACGCAGTTCCGCGCGGCGCCCGACATATCGCGGTCGTTGATATTGCGGCCTTCGGCGATGCTGTAATCCCGGATGTCCAGGATGTTCGGCGTCGTACCCAGGACCTGGGAATACCAGTTCTGGTTGCCCTGCACGATCTGGTACGTCGACTGGACCATGGGCGCCACGTACTTGATGCCGTCGACGGTTTTCTCGATGGCCTTGGCGTCCTCGTAGGTCAGGCGCGCGCCGGCGCCGGCCTGGATGCGGGCGCCCGTCGCCGTCCGCCCGCCGGACATGACGATCAGCAGGTTGCTGCCCAGGCGGGAAATGTTCTCCTTGATCTGCTCGCGCACACCAAAGCCCAGGCTGACCATGGCAATGACGGCGCCGACGCCGATAATGATGCCCAGAAGGGTCAGCAAGGTACGCAGCTTGTTGCCGATCATGCCGTCAATGGCCATCTTGACCGACTCATTGAACATAATCCTCTACCAACCTTTCGTCACTGTTCAGGCGGCCGTCGCGCATGACGAGGATTCGCTTCGTCTGCCGCCCAATGTCCGGTTCATGGGTCACCATGACCAGCGTCCGACCGGCCGCGTTGAGGGCCTTGAAAATATCCATGATCTCGTAGCTGGACTTGGTATCCAGGTTGCCCGTCGGCTCGTCGGCCATGACGATGGCCGGGTCGTTGATGAGCGCCCGGGCGATGGCCACACGCTGCCGCTGGCCGCCGGACATTTCCATCGGTTTATGGTCCAGTCGGTCGCCAAGGCCCACGTCTTCCAGGGCCTTCCGGGCCCGGGCCATGCGCTCATCCTCGCCGACGCCGGCATAGACCAGGGGCAGGGCCACGTTCTCCTGCGCCGTCAGTTTGGACAGGAGGTTGAAGTTTTGGAAGACGAAGCCGATTTTCTTGTTCCGCGTCCGCGCCAGTTCGTCGTCGCTGAGGCTGGCCACTTCGCGGCCGTCCAGGTAATACTGGCCGCTGGTCGGCCGGTCCAGGCAGCCCAGGATGTTCATCATGGTCGACTTGCCGCTGCCCGACGGGCCCATGATGGCGACGAAATCCCCTTCGTCGACACTGAAATTGACGTCGTCCAACGCGTGGAGTTCCTGGTCGCCCATGTGGAAAATCTTGACGATATCCTTTAATACGATGACTTCTTTTGCCATGGCGCCCTCCTTACATCGGAGGCCCGCCGAAGTTCGAAGTCTGCTTGGCTTGGAGCTGTTTGACAAGCAGCGTGTCGCCCTGCCGTAAGCCCTCGCCGGACACTTCCACGTTCTCGTCGCCCGACAACCCGACTGTGACGTTCACGCGGGTCTCCTTCTTCGTGGCGGCGTCATATTTTTTGACGTACGCCTGCTTCTTGTCGTAGAACAGGCAGCTCTGGGGCACGTTCAGGACCTGGTCCACCTGATGGAGGATAATGTTCGCCCGGGCCGTCATGGTCGGGAACAGTTTGCCCTGGGAATTGGTGACATCGATGTAGACCTTGTAGTACACCACGTTGTTCGTCGTCGTGGCGCTGCGGGAAACCAGGCGTACCGTACCGTGGAAAGTCTCTTCCGGGAAGGAATCCACCGTGAATTCCACGGCCTGTCCCACCTTGATCTGGCCCACGTCCGATTCGTCCACCATGGCTTCGATCTGCATCTTGTCCAGGTTCGCGATAGACATGATGACCTGCGGCGTGCTGATCCCAGAGCTGATGGTCTGTCCCACCGGCGTCGGTTTGCCGATGACATAGCCGTCGATGGGGCTGTAGATGTTCGTGTCGTTCGTGTTGGAAACGGCCTGGTCGTAGGCCGCTTTCGCCACGCTGTAGTTCATGAGGGCCGTGTCATAGGTCTGCTGGGAAATCGCGCCCTGCTGCCGCAGGCTCGCGTCCCGATCCAGGGTCAGTTTCGCATCGTCGAGCTGGGCTTTGCGCTGCAGCTCCGTCTGTTTCAGAGACGTCTCGTCCAGTTTGACCAGGAGCTGCCCTGCCGTCACATGGTCGTTTTCCGCCACGTGGACCTGCACGATCCGCCCCGTGATTTTCGAGCTGATGTCCACGTTGTCCACGGCGCTCAGGCTGCCTGTGGCCGAAACAGTCTTGCGCAGGGAGCCGTACTGGACCGTCGCCGTCTTGACCGGCGTGGCCGACGCGGCCTTCTTCTGCCGGTAATAGGAATACCCGCCGGCGCCGGCCGCCACGACGACTACCAGGGCAATCAGCAGGAAGAGATGATTTTTGATAAAGTTCCGCACGCTTTCCCTCTCCTTCCTTCGTGCTTGTTACGGGAAATTGTAGCAGTCATTTGTGGCAACTTTTTGACGTTCCCGTGAGAAATCCCCGAACATCTTACCGCTTCAAATACCGGTCCCGCAAATCCGCCAGCATGACGTCGCTCAGGCCGAGGACCGTCTGGAGATACCCCTGGGGACTCCCGCCGAGCCGGACCATTTCCCCGCGGGCCGCTTCCAGATAACTGGCGTCGGCCAGATACATGGCGCGCACCACATCGTGGGAATGGGGGTTCTGGTGGCGGTCCGGCAGGTTGTGCAGCCGCCGTTCCAGGTTCCGTTTCACCCGCTCGTTCGTGGCCATATAGTCGAGGGCGACGGTATTCCAGGAGACGCCGAGAGCCGTCAGGACGAGGGCCGTCAGGACACCCGTCCGGTCCTTGCCGCCGTTGCAGTGATAGAGCACGGCGCCGTCGCGATGGGTCAGGAGAATGTCGAAAAAGCGCCGCAGGGTGTGCTGGGACTGCTTGCCCGCCAGAAGCTGCTTGTACACATCGACCATGTACTGGGCGGCAGAATAGCCGGGCTGGCGCGTCTGGTCCACGAGGGTATCGAGAATGCTCTGCGGGGTCTCGCCGTCCTGGCCGGAAATCCCGGAAAAGCCCAGCTGATCATCGCTGAGCATGGGCAGATGGTAATGTTCGACAATCCCCCACTGGGGATCGGGGTTCTGCTCCGTTTCGAGGGCGCTGCGCAAGTCTACGACGGTCCGCACGCGGCACGGCCCGAGCAGGGTCGTCGCGTCGTTCCGGGTCAACTGGGTCAGGCGTCCGCTCCGCAACAGCTTATGGGGGCGGACGACACGGCCGTCTTCGGCCACGGTCCCGCCCAGATCCCGTGTATTCGGTTGTCTTTCCAGGTCGATGTCAATCATGGCCGCACCTGCCCGTCCCCGCAGAGGAGATATTTATACGTGGTCAATTCGGGCAGCGCCATAGGGCCGCGGGCATGGAGTTTTTGCGTGCTGATGCCGATTTCCGCGCCGAAGCCGAACTGGAAGCCGTCGGTGAAGCGCGTCGAGGCGTTCACGTAGACGCAGGCGGCGTCGACAGCCTGCTGGAAGCGGCGCGCGTGGTCGTAGTCCTCCGTGAGGATGCATTCGCTGTGTTTCGTGCCGTAGCTGGCAATATGGTCCAGGGCCTCGTCGAGACCGGACACGACCTTGACGGACAAACGCAGGTCTCCGTACTCCGTCGCCCAGTCTTCGTCCGTCGCCGCTTCGACGGCGCTGTCCACGGCCTGGACGCGGGCGTCGCCGAGGACCGTCACGCCGTGTTCCTGCAGGACCCGCACGATGCGGGGCAGAAAGGTATCGGCCACGGCCTCGTGGACCAAAAGGGTTTCCAGGGCGTTGCACGTGGACGGCCGCTGGGTCTTGGCGTTGAGGATAATCCGCTCGGCCTTGTCGAAGTCGGCACTGGCGTCGACGAACGTGTGGCAGACGCCTACCCCCGTTTCGATGACGGGTACGGTGGCATTCGCCACGACCGCCTGGATCAGGCGGGCGCTGCCGCGGGGGATGACCACATCCACGAGTCCGCGCAGGCGGATCAGTTCCTGCACGGCGCCATGGTCCGTGCTCGCAATGAACTGGACGGCGCCGGCGGGAATGCCCGCTTCTTCGGCAGCCCGGCGCAGGACGGCGGCCACGGCCGTATTGGAATGGAGGGCTTCGCTGCCTCCCTTCAGGAGGACGGCGTTGCCCGATTTCAGGCACAGGCCGATGGCGTCGGCAGTCACGTTGGGCCGTGCCTCATAGACAATACCCACGACGCCCAGGGGCACGCGGATTTTGGTCACGGTCAGGCCGTTGGGCAAGGTGAATCCACCCAAAATGGCTCCCACCGGGTCCGGCAGGGCCGCCACCTGCCGCAGGCCTTCGGCCATGTCGGCCAGCCGTTCCGGCGTCAGCAGGAGCCGATCCAGCAGGGACGCCTTCAGGCTCTTCGCCCGGCCCGCTTCCATGTCGGCGGCGTTTGCCGCCAGGACCACCGGCTCCTCCCGAAGGAGGGCGTCGGCCATGGCCAGGAGGGCCTGATTCCTGGCAGCCGTGGAAAGAGTGGCCAGTCGCCGCGCAGCACGGGCCGCTTCGCTGGCTTGTTCCCGGATTGTCATATAAATTCCTTCTTTCATAATAATACGAGGTCGTCACGGTGGATTACTTCATCGCACACTTTGGCGCCCAGGATCTGTTCGATCTGGCTCGTCTTGACCCCTTTGATCTTATGGAGTTCCGCCGAGGAATAGTGCGTCAGTCCCCGGGCCAGTTCCTTGCCCGCGCCGTCGCGGATGGAGACGGTCTGGCCTGCCTCAAAGTCCCCGTCGACGCGGCGAATGCCCGCGGGCAGGATACTGCAGCTGCCTTCGCGCCGCAGGGCTTGGACGCAGCCGTCGTCGACCACGAGGGTCCCGTGGCAGCCGGCGCCGAAAGCCAGCCAGCGCTTGCGCACCTGCAGGCGGTTCTCTCCGGACAGGAAAAGAGTCCCCACCTCCTCGCCGTCCAGGATTCGGGCCACGGCATCCTTTTCCGTGCCCGAGGCGATGACCAGGCTGATGCCGGAGCTCGTAGCCTGCTTCGCCGCCTGGATTTTCGTCATCATGCCGCCGGTGCCGCGGGACGATCCCGCGTCGCCTGCCGCCTCCTCGACGGCCGGCGTGATTTCCGGCACTTCGTGGACCAGGACGGCGTCGGGGTGCGTCGCCGGATTCGCTGTGTAATATCCGTCGATATCCGACAGGATGACGATCAGGTCCGCGTCGGCCAGGCCGCCCACGAGGGCGGACATGTTGTCGTTGTCCCCGATTTTGAGGTCGTCCAGGGCGACCGTATCGTTTTCATTGACAATAGGAATGACGCCCATTTTCAACAATTCCATAAACGTGTTGCGCGAATTGATGTAGTGGTGCCGGTCCCGCATTTCCATCCGCGTCAGGAGCACCTGGGCCACCGTGACGCCATATTCGGCAAAAGCCTTCTCGTAGGAATGCATCAGGATTCCCTGCCCCACGGCGGCGACGGCCTGCTTGCCCGGGATGGTCCGGGGTTTTTCCGGCAGGCGCAGGCGATCGACGCCCACGGCCTGCGCCCCGCTGGACACAAGGATAATTTCCTTGCCCCGGTTGTGGAGGTCGCTCAACTCCCGCGCCAAATGGTCGATGCGGGTAAAATTCCGGCTATAGTTCGGGTAGGTGATGGTACTCGTCCCGACCTTGACGACAATCCGCTTTGCCTGCCGCAGGTCCGCCCGATTCCGAATAATCATGATCTCCCTCCTCGTGGCCTCAGCGGCGGTCGCTCCATTTGCTCTTCTTATAGACGAAGACCATGTCCAGGATGCGGACCGTATCCCCTTCCTGCACGCCGGCCTCCACCAGGGCTTCTTCGATCTTCAGCCGTTTCCAGATGAGCTGGAAGCGGTACTGCGCCTCGTCGTTGTTGAAATTCGTCATGGCGACCAGGCGCTCGATGTTCTTGCCCTTAATCTCGTAGTCCGCGTCTTCGGCGCCCTTGATGATTTCAAAGGCATCGGGGTCGCCTTCGTCCAGCGCGCCGATTTCTTCTTCCGGTTCGTCCGGCACATAGTCCCGGGCCATTTCGTAGGCCTTCCACATAAGCTCCTGCAGGCCTTCTCCGGTGGCCGCCGAAACGGGGACGAGGTCATAGCCTTTCTGCCCGACATAGTCTTTCAGCCGCGCGAAATTTTCCCGCGCGTCGGGCAGGTCCATCTTATTGGCCACGACGAGCTGCGGGCGCCGGGCCAGCCTGGCGCTGTATTTTTCCAGTTCGTGGTTGATTTTGTCGAAATCCTCCAGGGGATCGCGGCCTTCGCAGCCCGAAGCATCCACCACGTGGAGGAGGACCTTCGTGCGCTCAATGTGGCGCAGGAAGTCATGGCCCAGGCCGACGCCTTCCGACGCGCCTTCGATGAGGCCCGGAATATCGGCGAGGACGAAGCTCACGTCGTCGCTCAGGCGTACAACGCCCAAAACCGGCGTCAAGGTCGTGAAATGGTAGGCCGCCACTTCGGGTTTGGCGGCGCTCACCCGGGAAATAATGCTCGACTTGCCCACGCTCGGATAGCCGACAAGGCCCACGTCGGCAATGAGTTTCAATTCCAGGCGGTACCAGCCCTGCGTGCCCGGTTCGCCTTTTTCGGCGAAGGTCGGCGTCCGCTTCGTCGGCGTGGCGTAACATGCGTTGCCCTTGCCGCCGCGGCCGCCTTTGGCAGCGACAAACTCCTGTCCGTTCTCCGTCAGGTCCGCCAGGACAACGCCCGTGGCATCGTCGCGGACCACCGTGCCCAGGGGCACCTTGACAATCACGTCCTGGCCGCGGGCGCCCGTCATGTTGTTGTTGCCGCCGGGCTGCCCCTTGGGGGCGACGAATTTGCGCTTATAGCGGAAATCGACGAGGGTGTTCAGGTTCGCGTCGGCCTGCAGGAGGACGCTGCCGCCATGCCCGCCGTTCCCCCCGTTGGGGCCGCCCTTGTCGACGAATTTTTCACGGCGGAAACTGGACATGCCGTCGCCGCCCTTGCCTGCTTCACAGTAGATTCTTGCTCTATCAAAAAACATAATGACTCCTTTTCCGTTCCTCTTCCCTTCCCGCGCGTCCCCGCGGGACGCCGCGCCTTACCGCGGCCCCTTCGCCGCGCCGCCGGGGACGTGGGATCCACCGGGAATCCGCCGCGGACAATCCGGTCCGCGCCCGCCCCCGGCGCCGGCGGGAAACATCTGCAAAATATTAGTTTATTATACCATAGAAGCGCCAAAAACAAAAACAGACCTTTCCCCGATATTTCCCGGGAAAAGGTCTGTCGGTCCGGTCCTCGCGGCACGGCCCGCGGAGTGCCGCCTGGTCTCAGGGCCACTCCTGCCAGGCGGGAATGCACAGGCCGTTGTCGAAGTTCAGCCGGTCCGGAGGCACGGAGCCCGCAGAAACGGGGTACGACAGCCCGTCTGGATTCACGTGGTCCGGATTGACCAGATAACGGCGCTGGACGCGGCAGAAAGCCGTCCGGGCCTGGGCCAGCAGGGCTTCGGCGCTGCCCAGGCTCGCGCGGGTACAAATCCGCTCCCGGCCTTTATAGATGGCGAGGCCGTCCCGTTCCCTCACGCAACAGGTGATATCCCGCTGCCGGATCCGGTAGTGTCGTCCGTTGTCCCGAATATAGAGATAGTCCGAGTCGATATCCAGGAAAGGCGCGGCCACGGCGACCGGGTCCCCCTCCGGGGATTGGCGTACATCGCGCAGGACCTCCCTGTCGCTGGCCTGAAACGTTATATAATGGTGATGCTCCCGCGGATCCCGCAGGATTGTATCCGATGGTTCCCACTCGCTGACGTAGTGGATTTGGATCACCCCTATATATCGCTTCAGCTCCGCCATCAGGGCCTTGTTTTTTTCTTCCGGATCGTTACGAAACAAATACGCCGAGGGTTCCAGGATGGCATATTCGACACGCTTCCGCGCGAACTCCGGGTCGATGGTTCCATCCAGGGTATGATGGATCGCGTCCAGGAGCTCCTCCGGGGAATGGAACCGGATGTAGCGCACGGGGCCACAAACCCGTTTCATCTCCGCCATCAGGTACCGCGTTTCCAGGGCAAGCTTTTTGCGGCTGGTACAAACTGCAACACACTTCACTCAATTCCCTCCTTTCGGGCTGCCGCTCCCTGCCGGCAGGATTCCCGATGCTGTGTTGGGCCCGCGGGCATTGCCACCGTGGGCGTTGTTTCATTATAACACAAAAATGCACCGGATTGAATCGCTGTTAATTGAAAATATTGAAATATCTGAAAATATCTGTCAAAAAGAAAAAGCACCTAGACACATTCCAGATGCTTCCTTGCCAAATTATGGCGGAGTGGCGGAGATTCGAACTCCGGCGAGCCTTGCGACCCCTAACGATTTAGCAAACCGTCCTCTTCAGCCAGCTTGAGTACCACTCCGTATGAACTTTTCGTTACTTGCCCATTATATCCTATTTAGGGAGAACTGGCAAGAGGTTTTCCCCGGGTTTTTGCAAAAAAGAAAACAGGCACGGCCCGTGCCATGCCTGTTTTTGAATTTCTGTGTGCTTACGCCAAGCCAATCCGGAAAGGATTATTTGCCAGGGAAGAACGGCCAGAAGATAGGAATCAGGGCTACCGAGACGACGAAGCAGACGATAACCAGACCCAGACCAGCTTTTACATAGTCCATGAACTTGTATCCGCCAGGGCCAAGTACCAGGGTGTTCGGAGGCGTACCTACAGGCGTTGCGAATGCGCAGGACGCTGCAACGGCGATAGCCATCAATACAGCGTGCGGAGAAGCGCCCAGCTGTTTGGAAATCGCGATGCCGATCGGGCAAAGCAGCGCAGCAGATGCCGTGTTGGACATGAACTGCGTCAGGCCGCAGGACAGGATGAACAGAACGATGGTCACGATCATCGGGGAAGGAGAGCCGCCCATAACGCCGACCGCCGTCTGCGCGATAACCTTGCCGGCACCCGTCACGTCCAGCGCTTTGGAGACAGGCATCATCCCTGCGAACAGGAAGATGGTGACCCAGTCGATGGAAGCATAGGCCTGTTTTTCCGTGAGGCAGCCCGTCACGACGCAAACCAGCGCGCCGGTGATGGCAGCCATTTCCAGGGTAACGCCCTTAATGTTCAGGGCCATAACCAGGACGACGACCAGCAGGATGACGCCGGAAATGATCATCTTCGTGGAAGAATGAGCACTGGCTTCGATTTCCTGTTCGATTTCCTGGTCCGCGTCGAGTTCGCGTTTCGGGATCAGGTGCTTGCCGATGAACATCATGTAAGCCATGGCGGCAACGGTCAGAGGAATACCGATCTTAGCGAATTCAAAGAATCCGAAGGGACGGTAACCAGCCTGGCCCAGAGCGCCGGCGGCGATGATGTTAGGAGGCGTACCAACGAGGGTGATGATACCGCCGATACCGCAAGCGAATGCCAACGGCATCAATTCGCGGGAAGCGGGGATCTTGGCGGCTGCGCAGACACCCAGGACAACCGGGAGCAGGCAGGCGGCCGTACCAGTGTTGGAAAGGACTGCGGACAGGGCGGCGCCAACAACCATGATGCCGAACATCAGGCTGTTTTCGCCCGTACCGGTGATCTTAACGACCGTAGAGCCGATTTTCTGGGCCAGGCCCGTGTAGAACATGGACGCGCCGACGACGAACATCCCTGCGAACAGGACGACGGTGGAGTTGGACAACCCACTGAATACCTGCTTGACGGGGATAAAGCCCAGCAAGCCGCAGGCGATGGATGCTGCGGTAGACGTAACTGCCAGGGGAATGATTTCGGTAATGAAGAAAATCGCTACCACAGCCAACAAAATAAGACACTTTGTTGCTTGAGACATAAAATATCTCCTCCTTTATTAAATTTTATATTGAGTGCACAACGATGAACGCAGCGGGCAGACAAGGTGTATGCACTAATATAACCAAGTCAGGTCCGGCCAGCGCCGGTCCTCAGTTACAGATTTATTATAGCACCGATTGGGAAGATTGGAAAGTAGGGCTGCCGCGTTTGGGCAGTAAATTATGAAACAATTAGTCTACAACTAACAAACTCCTGTCTTTATTTAATGGATTTTTGCGAAAGATTATCGATTTCCCCCGTTCCCTTCGCGAAATACTTATCAATTTCACCATTCTGTTACAACTTGGTGTTACGCTTCCTTCCCTGCGCGGACCCGCCTGCAAGGCCATTTCCGGTACAAAAATAAAGCCGGCGCGCCTAGCGTGCCGGCTTGTATTTTTCCAGATAACCCGCGAAACGAGATGTATGGGGAATTATTTACCCGGGAAGAACGGCCAGAAGATAGGAATCAGGGCTACCGAGACGATGAAGCAGACGATAACCAGACCCAGACCAGCTTTTACATAGTCCATGAACTTGTATCCGCCAGGGCCAAGTACCAGGGTGTTCGGAGGCGTACCTACAGGCGTTGCGAATGCGCAGGACGCTGCAACGGCGATAGCCATCAATACAGCGTGCGGAGAAGCGCCCAGCTGTTTGGAAATCGCGATGCCGATCGGGCAAAGCAGCGCAGCAGATGCCGTGTTGGACATGAACTGCGTCAGGCCGCAGGACAGGATGAACAGAACGATGGTCACGATCATCGGGGAAGGAGAGCCGCCCATAACGCCGACCGCCGTCTGCGCGATAACCTTGCCGGCACCCGTCACGTCCAGCGCTTTGGAGACAGGCATCATCCCTGCGAACAGGAAGATGGTGACCCAGTCGATGGAAGCATAGGCCTGTTTTTCCGTGAGGCAGCCCGTCACGACGCAAACCAGCGCGCCGGTGATGGCAGCCATTTCCAGGGTAACGCCCTTAATGTTCAGGGCCATAACCAGGACGACGACCAGCAGGATGACGCCGGAAATGATCATCTTCGTGGAAGAATGAGCACTGGCTTCGATTTCCTGTTCGATTTCCTGGTCCGCGTCGAGTTCGCGTTTCGGGATCAGGTGCTTGCCGATGAACATCATGTAAGCCATGGCGGCAACGGTCAGAGGAATACCGATCTTAGCGAATTCAAAGAATCCGAAGGGACGGTAACCAGCCTGGCCCAGAGCGCCGGCGGCGATGATGTTAGGAGGCGTACCAACGAGGGTGATGATACCGCCGATACCGCAAGCGAATGCCAACGGCATCAATTCGCGGGAAGCGGGGATCTTGGCGGCTGCGCAGACACCCAGGACAACCGGGAGCAGGCAGGCGGCCGTACCAGTGTTGGAAAGGACTGCGGACAGGGCGGCGCCAACAACCATGATGCCGAACATCAGGCTGTTTTCGCCCGTACCGGTGATCTTAACGACCGTAGAGCCGATTTTCTGGGCCAGGCCCGTGTAGAACATGGACGCGCCGACGACGAACATCCCTGCGAACAGGACGACGGTGGAGTTGGACAACCCACTGAATACCTGCTTGACGGGGATAAAGCCCAGCAAGCCGCAGGCGATGGATGCTGCGGTAGACGTAACTGCCAGGGGAATGATTTCGGTAATGAAGAAAATCGCTACCACAGCCAACAAAATAAGACACTTTGTTGCTTGAGACATAAGATATCTCCTCCTCTTTGAATTTCACCCTGCCCTTTCGCGCCCTCTGGAAAAAGCGCTCCGGACGAGGTGATGGCGTAATCCTTTTGGACTACATCTAGATTATAGCACTAATACTTGAAAAAGAAAAGTCTTGAGAAGTAGTCCTGTTCACTTTTTCTTCACAAATCCACGGCAAATTCCACTCCTCATGGACATTTATACTTCTATTTCAGCCAATTTTCGAAAAACATCGGTTGCTTTTACATTCTTTCTTCGGTTTTCCCGAAGATTGACAAAATGCGTTCCAAACGGCGGGATTTCGGACAGGATCCACAGATTTTTAAAAATCTCTTTTTTCCGCCATAAAAAAAGACAACACAAGGACTGTGGAATCTTTTCCACCGGATTTGTGTTGTCCTTCCCTCTTTCTATCTTGTTCTGCCCGCTGCGACTTCACTAAATATACTGGAGGAGCTGGTTTCATGGTATCAGAGCGGGCCGTGTTTGTCAAGTTGTTTTTGCTACTTTAGTATTACTCCTGCCGAAAACCGGAGCTAAGGAGGTTCGGCCGTTCGGGACCGAATCCGTTGCGACGCAGGAACTCCTCAACGGAAACAAAAAAAGAAACCGGCCGCACCTGGAAATCCAAGTGCGGCCGGTCGTAGTTACACGATGCAGACAGCTGCGGACAAGATTACTTGCCGGCAGGCCCGATCATGGCCAGCATGGTGCCTGCCGCGACAGCAGTACCGATAACGCCTGCGACGTTCGGGCCCATGGCATGCATGAGCAGGAAGTTGGCAGGGTTGGCTTTCTGGCCAACAACCTGGGAAACACGGGCTGCCATCGGAACGGCGGATACGCCGGCCGAGCCAATCAGCGGGTTCACCTTGCCGCCGGAAGCGATGCGCATGAACTGCCCGAAGATAACGCCCAGGGCAGTACCAGTCATGAAGGCGACGAGGCCGAGGCCGATGATCAGCAGGGTCTGCGCATTCAGGAACTTGTCAGCCTGCATGGTCAAGCCGGTACCGACGGACAGGAAAATCGTGACGATGTTCATCATCGCGTTCTGCGCGGTGTCGGACAGACGATCGAAGCAGCCGGCTTCCTTATACAGGTTGCCGAGCATGAGCATGCCGATCAGGGAGCAGACAGGCGGCAGCAGCAGGGAAATGAAGATCGTAGAGAATACGGGGAATACGACCTTTTCAAAGCGCGTAACGGTACGCAGCTGATCCATCTTAATAGAACGCTGTTCCTTCGTCGTGAACAGGTTCATGATAGGCGGCTGAATCAGCGGAACGAGGGACATGTAGGAGTAAGCAGCTACAGCGATGGCGCCCAGCAGGTTCGGAGCCATCTTCATGGTCAGGTAAATAGCGGTCGGGCCGTCAGCGCCGCCGATGATACCGATCGCGGCAGCTTCTTTCAGGTTAAAGCCCAGCAGCATGGCGCCGATCAGGGCAATGAATACGCCGCCCTGCGCGGCAGCGCCGAGAATCAGGGTCTTGGGGTTCGCAATCAGCGGACCAAAGTCGGTCATAGCGCCAACGCCCATGAAAATCAGCGGCGGGAAAATTTCGTTGTTGATACCATACAGAATAACCTGCATAACACCAGGATCGGTGAAGAAGCCGGTCTTCGGTACGTTACCCAAAATGCAGCCGAAGGCAATGTTGCCCAGCAGCAGCGGTTCAAAGCCTCTGCCGATAGCCAGGTACAGCAGGATGATACCGACCAGCATCATAATGACGTTGCCGCCGGTCATGGCCTGGAAACCGGAGTCAGCCCAAACGGACTGCAAGGAGACGATTAATGCATCCATTTAAAGTCCTCCACTCAATGTTAATTTTTACGGGTCGAGAATACCCGGATACCCGTGCCGCGCGAAGGCGGCCGGGCAGTAAATCAATGGAAATTACAGAACGATCATAACGTCGCCGGTGTTAACGGTGGAACCAGCGCTGACGCGAACGTCAGAAACGGTGCCGTCAGCCGGAGCCATGATTTCATTCTGCATCTTCATAGCTTCGAGGATCAGCAGGACATCGCCGGATTTAACGGCGTCGCCAGCCTTAACTTTGACTTCCAGGACTTTGCCGGGCATCGGGGCAGCAACGGTGGCCGAGCCAGCAGCAACCGGTTTAGCGGCCGGAGCCGGAGCAGCAGCCGGAGCCGGAGCCGGAGCAGCGGCCGGAGCCGGAGCAGCCTTCGGGGCAGCTTTCGGAGCAGCAGCTACAGCAGCGCCGCCCTTTTCTTCAACCTGTACGTCATATGCAGTGCCGTTAACGGTAATCGTGTATGCTTTAGCCATGAGAATAAATCCTCCTTAAAATTAAGGCATTCGCCTCATTTGAAATTTTGATCTGTTTCAGATCGAAAGTATAGCAGGTTGCAAATAATAATCAGCTGTGCTAATCAATTAGAAAGGTTTGCAAGCCTGAATCGCTTCTGCATGAGCATTGATGGTCCATGCAGCAGCCTTGTTTGCAATGCGGATGCATGCAATATCCTCGGAACCGCCAGCGGCAGCAACGGCAGCGGCAATGACAGCGGCGATTTCTTCGCTGTTGTCCTTGGCGGCCGGAGCGGCAACCGGAGCAGCGGCCGGAGCAGCTTTTACTGCGGCAGCCGGCTTAGGCTGTTTTTTTTTGGTAGGATCAATCATTTCCAGTACATGCATCAAGAGGCCGAGGACGATCAGAACGCCGAACACGACGACCATGTTGATGATTGCAACCAGAAACGGATTAGTGGTTACAGGACCCATTCAATTCACCTCATTTTTCTTAATTACGTCAAGCAGCTTTCCGGAATAAGGAATTACAACGGAATGTTGCCATGGCGTTTCGCCGGACGAGCTTCGCGCTTGGTTTCCAGCATATGCAGAGCGTTGATAATGGTCGGGCGGGAGTTCTTCGGCTCGATGATGATATCAACCATGCCGCGTTCCGCAGCCACGTACGGAGTCGCAAATTTCTCTACATATTCTTCGGTGCTCTTCTTCTTCTGTTCGGGTTCTTCCTTCTTGAAGATGATGTTGGCAGCACCAGCAGGTCCCATAACGGCGATTTCAGCGGTCGGCCAAGCGATAACCTGGTCAGCGCCCAGTTCCTGGGAGCACATAGCCAGATAAGATCCGCCGTAAGCTTTACGCGTAATCATGGTGATCTTGGGAACCGTAGCTTCGGAGTATGCATAGAGCATCTTGGCGCCATGACGAATGATGCCGCCGTATTCCTGAACGGTGCCGGGCAGGAAGCCAGGAACGTCTACGAGGTTCAGGATAGGAATACCGAATGCATCGCAGAAGCGGATGAAACGGGAGGATTTATCGGAAGCGTTGATGTCGAGGCAGCCAGCCATGACTTTCGGCTGGTTGGCGATGATACCAACAGTTTCGCCATCCAGGCGGGCAAAGCAGGTAATGATGTTCGTAGCCCAGTATTTCTGGTTTTCATAGAACTCACCATTATCTACGATGGATTTGATAACGTCGTACATGTCGTACGGAGCATTGCTGTTATCGGGCATGAGGGTGTTCAGAGCGTCATCGGTACGCATCGGATCATCGCCGGTATCAACAATGGGAGCGCCGTCCATGTTGTTGGAAGGCAGGAAGCTCAGCAGATAACGGATCTGCTGGATGCAGTCCGCGTCGTCTTCCGCAGCGAAGTTCGCAACGCCGGAACGGGAGTTGTGGGTCATCGCGCCGCCCAACTGTTCCTGGGTTACATCTTCACCGGTAACGGATTTAACAACGGCAGGGCCGGTAATGAACATCTTGGAAGTGTTCTTTACCATGTAGATGAAGTCGGTCAAAGCCGGGCTGTACACAGCACCGCCGGCGGACGGACCCATGATTGCGGAAATCTGGGGGATAACGCCGGAGGAAATGGTGTTGTTGAAGAACAGCTTGCCGTAGCCGCCCAGAGCGTCAATGGCTTCCTGGATACGAGCGCCGCCGGAATCGTTCAGACCAACGATCGGAGCACCCATCTTCAGGGCGAGTTCCTGGACGCGGGCGATCTTGTTGGCATGCATTTCGCCGAGGGAGCCACCTTCAACGGTGAAGTCCTGGGCAAATACATAGACCAAACGGCCGTCCACGGTGCCGTAACCAACGGTTACGCCTTCGCCGGGCAGATCCTTCTTTTCCTGGCCGAAGTTGTAGCAACGATGATGAACGAAGCGATCCAGTTCTACAAAGGAACCTTCATCCAACAGGGCCGCAATTCTTTCACGCGCGGTCATTTTTCCCTTGGCATGCTGTTTTTCAATAGCCTTGGGACCGCCGGCGCCGAGAATTACTTCGGACTTTTTGAGCATTTTCTCAATTCTTGCCTGAGTAGTCAAGTTCTGACACCTCCATAAATTATTGGGAGAACTAAATTGGTTTATATTACAACCCGCCCGTATTTTTGACGGGCGGGATTGTAACCATACTGACAAGGCCGAAGGCCTTGCGCCCACTTAGGGATTAGCCCTTGTGCGGAGTGCAGAGTTCGAGCAGGATGCCGACAGATTTCGGATGAACGAAAGCAATGTCCATTCCGCCAGCGCCGCCACGCGGAGCTTTGTCGATCATCTTGGCGCCAGCAGCCTGGACGTCAGCAATAGCGGCTACCAGGTCGTCCACACGCAGGGCCATGTGCTGGATGCCCTGGCCGTTCTTCGCGATATATTTGCCGATAGGGCCATCGTTGTTTTCAGTGATGTCAACGAGCAGCTCGATGAGGGTTTCGCCGCATTTAATGAAAACGGTCTTTACGCCCTGATCGGGAACAGCTTCTTCGCCAGTGCATTCCAGGCCCAGGATATCCGTGTAGAATTTCTTGGACAGGTCGAGATCTTTGCAAGCGATACCAACATGGTCAACAGCGATTACTTTAAACATAGAAATCTCCTCCTATAAAATTAAAGTTTGAATCTTATCCTGAAGTGTTAAGTTATTTTAACACTTTAGAAACGATGTCCTCCACGACGGAATACGGCTCGAGGTCGCGCTTCTGCAGTTTTTCCACCGTGTCTTCGAATGCGGCCGTGCGAACGACGGTCTTATCTATATAACGATTGACCCGAACGTTGATCATGTCCGTTACTTCGGACTTGATGCGAGCCCGACGGATATCGGCCAGCTTGCCCGTATCCATGAGGAACTTGCGATGCGCAACGATGGAATCGACGACTTCCGCCGTTCCGATGTCCTTGCTGGCGATGGTCCGATTGATGGGCGGACGCCAGCCGGCAATCTTCTCGTTGTTCAGTTCGAGCATCATTTCCATTTCGATGTTAAGTTTGTCGGCGCCTTCACGATCCGCTTTGTTGATCGTGATCAAATCGCCGATTTCCAGAATACCGGCTTTGATAGCCTGAATATCGTCGCCCATACCGGGGATGACGACTACCATCGTCGTATCTGCAGTCTTTACAATGTCCACTTCGGACTGGCCTACACCTACGGTTTCCACGAGGATGACGTCCATACCGAAGGCATCCATCAATTTAACAGCGTCGCCGGCTTTCTGGGACAAACCGCCCAAGCTGCCGCGCGTAGCCATAGAACGAATGAAGATACCGGGATCCATCATCAAGTCCATCATGCGGATACGGTCACCGAGAATGGCGCCGCCGGAATAAGGGCTCGTCGGATCGATTGCTACAATACCTACGGTCTTGCCGCGTTTGCGGAATTCCTTGGCAATCTTGTCAGTAAGGGTAGATTTACCTGCACCGGGAGGGCCCGTAATACCAATTACATAAGCATGACCCGTGTGAGCATAAATCTTGGTCATAATTTCGACCGCATTGTCATACTCATTTTCTACGGCAGTAATGCCTTTAGCCAGTGCAAGACGATTATGTTTCAGAATTTCATTGACAATATCCATTGCTTTACCACACCGCCTTGTCGTAATTAACAGGAAAGGTGCAAGGCGGGACGAACCCGCCCTGCATCTTTGATTGAAAAGAAATTACTTGACGTTTTCCTTGATGAATTCAACGACCTTGCTGGTCGGGGTGCCAGGAGTGAAGACTGCGGCGATGCCAGCAGCTTTCAGGCCGGGGATATCAGCTTCGGGGATAACGCCGCCGCCGATAACCAGAACGTCGTTCATGCCTTTTTCCTTCAGGAGTTCAACAACTTTCGGGAACAGGGTGTTGTGAGCGCCGGAGAGCAGGCTCAGGGCTACAACGTTAACGTCGTCCTGCAGGGCAGCTTCAGCGATCTGTTCGGGAGTCAGGCGGATACCGGTGTAGATAACTTCGAAACCAGCGTCGCGCAGAGCGCGGGCAACTACCTTAGCGCCACGGTCATGGCCGTCCAGACCCGGTTTTGCAACTAATACTTTAATGTTAGCCATTTGTATATTACCTCCGTCAAAAGTTATTTTTCGTCAAATTAAAGAGCAGTGTGAGCTTTGAATTCGCCGAATACTTTACGCATTACGCCGCAGATTTCGCCTTCGGTCGCGTAAGCTTCAACAGCAGCCAGGATGAACGGAACCAGGTTGGTGGATTCGTCTTCATGGCAAGCTTTTTCCAGAGCGTCCAGGGTTTCTTTAACCTTGGCGTTGTCGCGGGTAGCTTTTACCTTGGCAATCTTTTCAGCCTGCAGTTTGCCAACGGAGCCATCAACGCGGAGCAGGTTTTTCGGAGGTTCTTCTTCCTGGGTGAACTTGTTGACGCCGACGATTACGCGACGGCCGCTTTCAACGTCCATCTGCCATTTGTAAGCGGAATCCTGGATTTCCTTCTGGATGTAGCCCTTGGCGATAGCTTCCGGAGCGCCACCGATTTCATCAATCTTGTTGATGTATTCCCAGCATTCTTTTTCCAGCTTGTTGGTCAGAGCTTCTACATAGTAGGAGCCGCCCAGCGGGTCAATGGTGTCAGCCAGGCCGGATTCGTAAGCAACGATCTGCTGCGTGCGCAGAGCGATGGTAACGGATTCCGTCGTCGGCAGAGCCAGAGCTTCGTCCTTGGAGTTGGTGTGCAGGGACTGGGTGCCACCCATAACAGCGGCAGCGGTCTGCAGGGCAACGCGGACGATGTTGTTGTTCGGCTGCTGAGCAGTCAGCATGGAACCAGCAGTCTGGGTATGGAAGCGGAGCATCATGGATTTAGCTTTCTTTGCATGGAAGCGTTCTTTCATGACTTTCGCCCATACGCGGCGGGAAGCACGGAACTTAGCAACTTCTTCCAGTACGTTGTTGTGGGCATTCCAGAAGAAGGACAGACGGCCGGCGAAAGCGTCGACGTCCATGCCGGCTTTCAGGGCAGCTTCTACGTAAGCGATGCCGTCGGCGATGGTGAAGGCGATTTCCTGGGCAGCCGTGGAACCAGCTTCACGGATGTGGTAACCGGAAATGGAGATGGTGTTCCATTTCGGAACGTACTTGGAGCAATATTCGAAGATGTTGGTGATGAGGCGCATGGAGGGCTTCGGCGGGAAGATGTACGTGCCGCGGGCAGCGTATTCTTTCAGGATATCGTTCTGAATGGTGCCGCGAAGAGCTTCCTGAGGAACGCCCTGTTTCTTCGCAACGGCGATGTACATGCAGAGCAGTACGGAAGCCGGAGCGTTGATGGTCATAGAGGTGGAAACTTTGTCGAGCTGGATCTGGTCGAACAGGATTTCCATATCAGCCAGGGAGTCGATCGCAACGCCTACCTTACCAACTTCGCCTTCCGCCATCGGATCGGTGGAATCATAACCGATCTGGGTCGGCAGGTCGAATGCGCAGGACAGGCCGCTGCCACCGTTGGCCAGCAGGTAACGATAACGTTTGTTGGATTCTTCAGCAGTGGAGAAGCCAGCGTACATACGCATGGTCCAGAAACGGCCGCGATACATCGTGGGCTGTACGCCACGGGTGTAAGGATATTCGCCGGGGAAGCCCAGATCACGTTCGTAATCGAAGCCTTCCAGATCCAACGGGGTGTACAGACGGTTGGGTTCCAGGTTAGCGCGTTCCGGGAATTTGGCACATTTAGCATCGGCGTCAGCCATGTAATTGTCAAATCCCGCTTTCAGAGTTTCATTTGCCATTCTCAAATCCTCCTTAAAAGTATAAAGTGTTTTCACAGCATGGAGTGGACATTTCCACGCTATGGTGAGAGTGCCCGTCGTGGACGGTGTATGGCAAGATCCGGATGGATCATGTCAACGAAATGAAAGTCACATGCACCCGGGAGAGCCGCGGGAGCCGCGGCCCCACCGAGTACAATTGTAACCCTTTTTACAAATTAATTCAAGCAAAATTCGCTTGGGAATCCCGGACAGGACAGATTATTTTTCCATGGAGCCGGTCTTCAGGAATCTTACATGGAAATCGAAGGCTTCGTCCATCAGATGCGGGCAATCCAGCGTGCCGGCAGCTTTGGAAGCTTCGCAGGCGCGATCGAAGTAATCCTTCAGGAGAGGCTGATACTTCGGATTGGCGATCTTGTCGATGATTTCGACGGCTCTTTCCTTCGGGCTCAGGCCGCGCAGGTCGGCAACGCCGCGTTCGGAAACGATGACGTCGACGTCGTTGGACGGATGGTCGATATGGGAGCAGAACGGAACCACGGAGCTGATCTTGCCGCCCTTGGCCAAGGAGTTCGTGAAGAATACGGTCAGGAAGCCGGAACGGGCGAAGTCACCGGAACCGCCGACACCGTTCATCAGTCTGCTGCCGCAGATGTGCGTGCTGTTGACGTTGCCATAGATATCGATTTCGATTGCCGTGTTCATGGCGATGACGCCGATACGACGGGAAACTTCGGGGTTGTTGGAAATTTCCTGCGGACGGAGCAGCAGATGCGGTTTGTATTTTTCCAGGTTCGCGTAGAACTTCTTCAGGCATTCCGGAGACGGGCTCAGGGAGGTGCCGGAAGCGACATCCAGTTTGCCGGCGTCGATCAGGTCGAACATGCCGTCCTGGATAACTTCGGTGTAAACCGTCAGATGTTCAAAGTCGGAGTTGACCAGGCCGTTGATAACGGCGTTGGCAACGGAGCCTACACCAGACTGCAGGGGCAGCAGGTTCTTCGGCAGACGGCCTTCGGCCACTTCCTGTTTGAAGAAGGCGACCAGGTTCTGGCCCATGTGTTTGGCGTCGTCATCGATTTCGCCCAGAGGACGGGTCTTGTCGGTGATGTCGCAGGGAACGATAGCCACGATTTTGTCCAGTTCGCAAGGAACATAATCCGTGCCGATGCGGTCCCAAGGATGTTCGATCATGATGGGTTTGCGGTTCGGGGGATCCAGCGGAACGAAGATGTCGTGCATGCCTTCCAGTTCAACCGGCTGGGTCGTGTTGACTTCCACGATGACCTGTTTCGCCGTCTGGACGTAAGAGGGGCTGTTGCCGACGGCAGTCGTCGGAACCAGGCCTACCTTGCCATCGCCCAGGTCTTTGATCTTGCAGACTTCCATGATGGCCAGGTCGATGCCGCGGCGGTTCGGAAGGAATCCGTAACGGATGTTCTGGGCGCTCATGGACAGGTGCATTTCCGTGTATTTGATCTCACCGCTATTGATCGCGTTCCGCATATCTTTGTTGGTCTGATAGGGAGCGCGGCGGTTGATCGCGCCGGCTTTCGCCAGTTCGCCATCGAGTTCCGGGCCTACGGAAGCACCGGTATAAAGGTTGATCTTAATCTTGGCGCCATTCTTTACTTTGGCGGCCAGGGCCAGAGGTACAGCTTTCGGATAGCCGGACGGGGTGAAGCCGGAAACACCGACGTTCATGTCGTCCTTGATGAAGTCCGCAGCAGCTTCAGCCGTGGTAACTTTTGCCAGAGCGGCCGCACACTCGATACGATCTTTAATGTCATTCACATCCATAATTTTACCTTCCTCCTTAAAAATTTAATAGGAATTTTTCCGCAGGGGACTGCGGGTAAAACAAGCCTGGAACAGAACCCGTATCTGATTCCGGACCAGGTGATTGCCTGAGGCAGCAGACTTGACATTTAACCGTTAATCAAGCAATTAAATCAATGCCATTGTAACACTCCCTGAGACCACCTCAAGGCGCATTGCTATCGCATCCAAGTCCAGTGTCATTATAACACAGAAACTGCTAAAAAGCTAACAGAAATTCAGGAAACGGACTAAATCAGAATGGCTTTCCATTAAGAACCCCAAAGAGGTTTCAGTTTGGCAATCGCGAGGTCCGTTCCCTTAAAATTCCGTTAACCTTATGTTCCTCCGGCAGACCTTTTACATACTAGTTACGACAGGAAGCTGTCTTTTTCCTGCCTGATACATAAAAAAAACGGGAAGACGCTGTAAAGTTTCGCAACTTTTTCGTCCTCCCGTGGAAAACTTTTACAGTCCCCTCGGTCCTGTCTCTCTGGCCGGGCCCGGTTCGGGCCCATATTGGTTGTATTGGCGTCCCAGCAGCAGCAGCACGCTGAGAAGCCAGAAAAGGACGCCCAAGCGGACGTTGAAAAAGACGTGGTCCCCGATCCCGCCGACGCACATGCCCAGCGACAGGAGCAGGTATCCCCGGCCGAGAGCGCGGACCCAGGGAAAACGGCCCGACCGGTGCAGCCGCCAGGCCACGAGCAAAAAGCCGAGCCATACGGCCAGGAACAGTCCCAGTCCCTGCACGCCCAGCTCCGCCGCCACATTCAGGAACAGGTTGTGGCAGTGGTACATGATGACGTCGGGATTCCGGAAATAGTAATCGTATTCCAGAAAGACGTAGCGGTAATTGCTCCAGCCGATGCCAAGGGGATGGTCCTTCACGATGGCTGCGGCAATGTCCAGGTACGCGAGGCGCATGGCCGCCGACGAGTCGGATGCGATGTGCCGCAGCGTGGCCAGGCGCTGCCATACGGCCGGCCCCGCCAGGACCGCCGCGGCCGCCGCCGTTCCCACCAGATAGGGGATGCCCTTGCGGTAGAAGCACAGGACAAACACGATCAGTTCCGCCGCCATGGCCGCCCAGAACCCGCGGGAAAACGTGTAGACCAGGCAAAGGAGCGCCGCCAAAAGGAACGCGAAAAGTCCCCAGCGCCGGCGCCGGTCCGTCTCCACACTGAGAAACGCCATCCCATAAGCCGCCAGGGCGCAGAGATAGCCGCCGAAGATGTTCGGGTTGCTCCAGGTGGAATAGACGCGGTTCCGCAACAGGGGATTGGCCTCCTTGTCGACCCAGAGGGAGTCCGTGGCGCCGCCGAAAAAATGCTGCCACCCTCCGCCCAGGAGGACTAAAATCCCGACCCCGCCCAGGACGCAAAGTACCTGCAGGGGGAACGGCGCCCGGCCGAAACGCTGCTGCCAGCCGGCCCCGCCCTTCCCATCGTCCCCGTCGTCCCGGCCGAACAGCGGACGACCGGCAAAATAACTGCCGAAGCGGCCCAGGAGCCAGACGACGGCGGCATACTGCCCAACCACATAGAAAAAATTGAAGGTCGTCTCGAAAGGATGGACGTTGGCCGGACTGTGCAGGGACAAGTAGGCGTCGGCCAAGAGGAGCAGGACTAGGGCCTGCAGGGGCCGGGGCCACAGGCGGGGGCGGTTCCGCCCCGGCTGCCCAAGGCCTGCCGCTTCGCCGGGCAGTCCTGTTCCCGCTTTCCGTTCCTGCCAGGCCTGCCAGCCTCCTGCCGCCAACGTGACCACAACCAGAAAGCCCAACAAGGCCTGGTCCAGGGAGGCGGCGACGGCCACGGCGAGAAGCAGGAAGCGCAGGCGCCTCAGGCGCCCGCGGGCGTTCCGTAAATTTTGTTCCATGGCTTTCTTCCTAATTAAATGAAAGAGCAAGCGGGGATTTTCTCCCGGATGGCTATTCCCCGCGAAGGTCCTTCTTCGCCAGCTGGGCCTTGAAGGTCCCGACCAGGTAGAGGGAGCCGGCGACGACGACCAATCCGTCCGGACCGGCCTCGGCCCGGGCCGCCGCGAAGGCTGCCCCCACGTCGTCGAAGGGACGGGCGCCGGAGCCGACACGGCGGGCCAGATCAGCCGCTTCCGCCGCCCGCGTCCCCGCGTCCGCCCGCACGGTGTAGACGCGGTCCGCAGGATGGAAAAGGATACGGATGACTTCGTCCACGGCCTTGTCGCCCATCATGCCGAACACAAAATGGACGGGCCGGCCGGGGTAGAATTTGTCGAGGGTATCCCGCAGGGCCCTGGCCCCATTGGGGTTATGGGCCCCGTCCAGAATGACGTCAGGCTGCCGGCCGATGCGTTCCAGACGGCCGGGCCAGCGCGTTTCCCGCACGCCGGCGTGAAGATCTTCTTCCGTAATGCGCGGATCGCTTTTAGACACGATCTTGGCGGCCACGATGGCCACGGAGGCGTTGCGGATCTGATGGTCCCCCGCCAGGGCAAGGGCGTATTCCGACGCGTAATTCGTGCCGGCGCACAACCGGAAGGTCTGGCCGTCCATGGACGACGTCAGGCTTTCGCCGTGGAAAGACTGGCCGTACACATAGAGCGGCGCCTGCTTGAAGGCCGCCATGACCTGGATAGGTCCCAGGGCGTTGCCTTCGGCCCCGGTCACGACGGGCACCTTCTCCTTGATAATGCCCGCCTTCTGCAGGGCGATTTCCTCCACCGTGCCGCCCAGGACCTTGGTATGATCCAGGGCGATGTTCGTAATGACGGATACGATCGGCTTGATGAGATTCGTCGAATCCCACAGGCCGCCCAGCCCGACTTCGATGACGGCGTAATCCACTTTCTGCAGGGCAAAATAGTGGAAGGCCGCCGCCGTCAGGATTTCGAACTGCGTCGGCTGTTCGCAGGCCTTATGAGCCACCAGGTCGTTGGCAAAATCCCGGACCCGCGTCAGGACGGCGGCGAATTCGTCGTCGCCGATGTCCCGGCCGTCGAGCTGAATCCGTTCATTGTACTTGACCAGATGGGGCGACGTGAACTTCCCCACCTTGAGGCCCGCGTGGCGCAGGATATCCGTGATCAGGGAAGAAACACTCCCCTTCCCGTTCGTCCCGGCCACGTGGATAGTGCGAATCTGGTTCTCCGGATGTCCCAAGACAAAGAGGAGTTCCTTGATACGGTCCATGCCCAGGCGGATGCCGAACTGGCCCAGGCTGTCCAAATACGCGATACTTTCGTTGTAATTCATCATGCGCTTCCGATCATAAGGTCTTCAGGTAGGCCAGGCGTTCGGCAATCGTGTTCAGCTTGGCCGTATATTCCCCGGCCTTCGCTTTTTCCTTTTCCACGACCGCTGCCGGCGCTTTCGCCAAAAAGCCGGCGTTGCCCAGCTTGCCTTCCACCCGTTTCAGTTCCTTTTCCAGCCCCGTCTTTTCCTTGTTCAGGCGCGCCGTTTCCAGCTCCACATCGATAAGGCCCTTCAAGGGCAGATAGACTTCGACGCCGTTCTGGACGGCGGCCATGGCGTTGGCCGGTTTTTCCCCTTCCAGGGGCAGGACGGTCAGTTCGTCCACCGCGGCGAGGAGATGGAAGTACGTTTCGTTAGCCGCCAGCTTCTCCCGCAGGCCGTCTTCCGCCAGGACGATGGCCGGCGCCTTTTTGCCGGGCGCCGCATTGACCTGGGCGCGCATTTCGCGGATGGCCTTGATGGCGTCCATGACGGCGGTCATGGTCTTTTCGGCGTCCTTGTCGACCAGGGACGGATCGGCCACGGGCCACGGGGCAATCATAATGCTCCGGCTATCGTGCGGCAGGGCCTGGTAAATTTCTTCCGTAATAAAGGGCATATAGGGATGCAGCAGCTTCATGGCGCCCGTCAGGACCGTGACGAGGACATACTGGGCCGTCGCGCGCGCTGCCGGCGTTTCCTTGCCGTAGAGGCGCGGTTTGGCAATCTCGATGTACCAGTCGCACAGCTCGCCCCAAATAAAGTCGTAAATCGTACGGCCCGCCTCGCCCAGCTCGAACTTGCCAAGCAGGTCCGTCACATCGGCCGCCACATCCTGCAAGCGGGACAGGATCCACCGGTCCGCCAGGGTATAGGGAGCCCGCGGGGCCGTCGCGTCGTAGCCTTCCAGGTTCATGAGGGCGAACCGGGAGGCGTTCCAGATCTTGTTGGCGAAGTTGCGCGTCGCTTCGACACGGCTCCAGTAGAAGCGCATGTCGTTGCCCGGCGTGTTGCCCGTAATGAGCATGAAACGCAGGGTATCGCAGCCGTATTCGTCGATGACCTGCAGGGGATCGATGCCGTTGCCCAGGGACTTGGACATCTTGCGGCCCTGGTCGTCGCGGACGAGGCCGTGGATAAAGACCTTTTCAAAGGGAATGTCCTTCATGAATTCCATGCCCATAATGAGCATGCGGGCGACCCAGAAGAAGATGATGTCATAGCCCGTGACGAGGACACTCGTCGGATAGAACTGTTTCAGGACTTCGTTGTCTTTCGTGTCGGGCCAGCCCATGATGGAGAAAGGCCACAGGGCGGAACTGAACCACGTGTCGAGGGCGTCCTCGTCCTGGTGGATGTGCTTGCCGCCGCATTTCGGGCACGTATCGATATCCGTGCGGGACGCGATTTCAGCGCCGCAGTCGTCGCAGTACCAGACAGGGATGCGGTGGCCCCACCAGATCTGGCGGGAAATGCACCAGTCGTGCATGTTTTCCATCCAGCCCAGGTAGTTTTTCGTGAAGCGCTCGGGCACGAACTTCGTCCGGCCGTCTTCGACGCAGGCTTTGGCGGCGTCCAGCAAGGGAGCCATCTTGACGAACCATTGCGTGGACACGAGGGCCTCGATGGGATGGCCGCAGCGCTGGCAGTGTCCGACGGCGTGCGGGCAGTCCTCCACTTTGACAAGAAGGCCCAGGTCTTTCATGTCCTGGATGATGGCGGCACGGCATTCGTCGCGGTCCATGCCGGCGTATTTGCCGGATTCGGCGGTCATCTTGCCATCCTTGCCGATGACGACGATGGTGTCCAGGTGCTGGCGCAGGCCCATCTCATAGTCGTTCGGGTCGTGGGCCGGCGTAATCTTGACGGCGCCCGTGCCAAACTCCGTATCGACGTAGTCGTCGGCGATAATCGGCATTTCGCGATTCATGACAGGCAGGAGGCACTTTTTGCCGACCAGGTCGCCAAAACGCTTGTCCTTCGGGTTGACGGCGACGGCCGTATCCCCGGGGATGGTTTCGGGACGGGTCGTGGCAATCTGGATGTAGCGGCCCGGCTCGCCTACAATGGGATAATTGATGTACCAGAGATGCCCCGCGTCTTCCTGATGTTCCACTTCGATGTCGCTCAGGGCCGTGTTGCAGTGGACGCACCAGTTCGTGATGCGCGTGCCGCGGTAGATGAGGCCCCTCTCATAGAGGGACACGAAGACTTCCCGCACGGCCTTGGAGCAGCCTTCGTCCAGCGTGAAGCGCGTGCGGTCCCAGTCGCAGGAGACGCCCAGGGCTTTCAGCTGGTCGATGATGCGATGGCTGTACTGTTCTTTCCAATCCCAGACGCGTTTCACGAAGGCGTCGCGGCCCAGGTCATAGCGGGTCAGGCCTTCGTTCTTCTGGATTTCCTCTTCCACCTTGATCTGCGTGGCCAGGCCCGCGTGGTCATAACCGGGGAACCAGCACGTGTTGTCCCCCATCATGCGGTGCCAGCGGATCAGGATATCCTGCAGCGTGTTGTCCAGGGCATGGCCCATGTGGAGCTGGCCCGTAATATTCGGAGGCGGGATTACGATAGAAAAGGGCTTGGCGCCCGGTTTCGGTTCCGCGTGGAATAACTTGTTTTCTTCCCAGAACTTATACCATTTCTTCTCGACGGCAGCGGGGTCGTACGTTTTGGGAATATTGTGTTCTTCTGCCATGACTGATTCCTCCTGCATAGTGAAATAAAAAAATCCTGCCGCATTGCTGCAACAGGACGATTGACCGTGGTACCACCTGAATTCCCCGGAAAACACGGCGCTGGACGCCGGACCCGAGGCACTTCGTGGACTTAACGCGTCGGACGGGAAGGCTTACACGGCGCGGCGCGCTTTCACCCTTCCGGCTCCCGGACTACTTTCAAGACGGGGCCCCGGATGCTCGCACCGGCCGCATCCTCTCTGGGGGGTTCCCACTTCCCTACTCCTTCCGTTCTTCGCCGTTTCCTATAAAACTGTACTCATCAATTCTATCAATGTGGTCCGGCGATGTCAAGCGCTCATCCTTTGTAATTTTCGTTGAAATACCATTGGAGCAAAAAGGGCATGGTCAGGTTCATGAGCAGGACGCGGACAATCTGGTACGTGACAATGACCGATACATCGGCGCCCATACTCATGCCGGCCAGGCACATTTCGGCGATGCCGCCGGGCGCCATGGCGAGAAAGGCCGTCACGAGGCCAAAACCATAGAAGTGGGACAGGGCGAAGGCGACGGCCATACTGGCGGCAATCAGGCAAAGGGTCCCGCCGACGCAGTACCCCAGCGTTTCCCGCGCTTTGAGGAGCCGCTCCCGGTCGAGCATGCAGCCCATGTACAGGCCCACGCTGATCTGGGCCACGTCCAGGAGCAGGTCCGGCACCGGCTGGAGCGGGGCGCCCCAAAGAACGGAAAAGCAGGACGTGGCCAGGATGGGTCCCATGAGGGTCGGGGTAGGGACATGAAGCCGGCAGGCGGCCCAGACCCCAACGCCGCAGAGGGGCACAAGGACGAGCCAGGGCAGACTGTCCGCGGGGGCCGCGGCAGCTGCCGCGGCGGCCCCTCGCGGGAGGAGGGACGCGACGATGGGAACCGTGAAAACGACCATAAAGAGGCGCGTCGTCTGTTCGACGATGACGACGTTCGCATCGGCCCGGGGATCTTCCTCGGCCAGGAGCATCATGAGACTCAGTCCTCCCGGCAGCTGCCCCAAGACGCAGCTCAACAGGTTCGCCCGGGTATGGCGGGCCGTAACGGCGGCGATGAGAATCGCCAGGGCAATGGACAGGACCGATGCCCCGAGCACTCCCGGCGTCTGGCCCGTCAAATTCTCTAGGGTCTCCCTCGTGAAATGGAGGCCGATGCCGTACCCGGCGACGCTCAGGCCCAGTTCGCGCCAGCCTTTGGGCCACTGGAGGGCGGGACAGCGCGTAAAGCGCAGGCAGGCGGCCACCAGGATTCCGCCGAGCATGAAAGGAATGGGCAGGCCCGCCGCCTGGAGGACAAACCCGACGGCCATAGCCGGGAATAACAGGAGGAAAAGGCGCCCTTTCGCCAAGACTGAGGTCATGGGATCCTCCTTTCCGTCGCGGCCAGTTCCGTTGCCTGCGACTAATTCCGAATAGCGAAAAGCTGTTGACATTCGGCGGGAAAGGTCTTAGAATAAACGGTAAACATTCCCGCCCCAGCGGGATTTCCTCTCTTCGGACTCCCCGTCTGATTCGGGTTTCAGTCTAACACCAGACAGGGAATCCCGTCAAGGGACGCCCTATTTTCCCTGGATTGGAGGGATTCTGTTTGCTGGAAGAAAATCGTAGGGGACACGACCGGGAGAAAGTGGCGACCCGCGTGTCCGTCCTCAGTATCCTCGTCAACGTCGTCCTGTCCGTAGGCAAACTGGCGGCAGGCCTTCTGGGCCATTCAGTCGCCATGGTGTCCGACGCCGTCCATTCGGCCTCGGACGTGTTCGCCACCTTCATCGTCATCATCGGCATCCGCGTATCGTCGAAACAATCGGACGAAGAGCACCAGTACGGCCACGAACGACTGGAGTGCGTCGCCAGCATCATCCTGGCGACCATCCTGGCCCTGACGGGACTGGCCATCGGCAGCGCCGGTGTCGAACAGATCCTGCACAGCGGCGAAAGCCCCCTGGCCATGCCGACACTGCTGCCCCTGGCCGCCGCCGTCGTTTCCATCGTCACGAAGGAATTGATGTACTGGTACACCCGCCATTACGCCCTGTCCCTGCATTCGGACGCGCTCATGGCCGACGCGTGGCACCACCGGTCCGACGCCCTGTCTTCCGTCGGCTCCCTGATCGGCATCGCCGGCGCCCGCATGGGCTTTCCCCTGTTGGATCCCCTGGCCAGCCTGGTTATCTGCGTCCTGATTTTGAAGGCGGCCTATGACATCTTCAAAGGCGCCATCGACAAAATGGTCGACCGGTCCTGCACCCCGGAACTGGAAGCGGAAATGAAGGACCTCATCGAACGGGTGCCCGGCGTGGACCACGTGGACCTGCTGCGGACGCGTCTCTTCGGCAATCGTATCTATGTCGACGTGGAAATTTCGGCCGATGATAATCTGACTCTCCTCGCGTCGCACCGTATCGCCGAACAGATCCACCGCGAAATCGAAATCCACTTTCCCGACGTGAAGCACTGCATGGTCCACATGAACCCCCTGAGCGAGTGGAAACATCACTTTTGACGGGGACGGCCTCCCCGCGGGCGGTCCCGCCTCCGTCCCTGCCGGAAGACAGCCGTTTTCCGGCAAAAGAAAATGCGCATAAAAAAACCGCATTGTCCGGATGCGGTTTTTTTATGCGCTCAGGCAGGGAGAAAAGAAAATGAAGAGGATGTGTGTCAAGGACTTTAGAATAGCCAATGCTTTCTTATGGTTCCTGTCAAAATTTCGACCTGCGGGAATGCAAGAAGACCGTCCCTGCCGAAACAGGAACGGTCTTGATATAACGCAAGTCCGCTTTTCCACTCTCACAAAGAAAAGCTTATTGGTGACATCATTTCCTGTCTCTCGCAGGCCAAGCATAGATGCTTATACAATGGCAGCTGCCGGCTGTACGGCGACGGGATCGCATCGGAATTGCACCGATTGGCTTTCATTGTACGAAATATTTTCTTGACATCCAAATTGTATCAATTCCTAATAAGAATGTCAAGCTTTTATTTAAAGATATGTCTTTTTACCGCAGGGCCGGAGCCTCCGTCACGACTTCGGACGACGACAGGAGCGTCCCCAGGATGCGGTTGATCAGTTCGAACCGCATGACGGGCTGCAGGACCGAGTAGGCCATGACTTGCGCGTCCGTCAGGCTCATTTCCCGCTGGACGGCGGCCACCTGGGCCATGGCAGCGGACTTGCTCAGCTTATCCATCTTGGTCAGGACCAGCTGGACCTGCAGGCCGCAGGAAACCATCCACTGGTAGGCTTCAATGTCACTGTCCATCAACCGGTGCCGGATATCGATGAGCTGGCACACCAGGACCAAATCCGGCGCGTCCGTCAGGTAATTGCGGATGAAGCCCGACCAGATTTCCTTGTTGTGCCGGTTCGTGCGGGCGAAGCCGTATCCCGGCAGGTCGACCAGATAGAACTGGGTCCGGTCCACCGCGTCATCCAGGGTCCGTTTGGCCTGGAGCTGATAGAAATTCAGGGTCTGTGTCTTGCCCGGCGTGGCGCTGACGCGGGCCAGGCCGTTCCGCCGGCAGACGGAGTTGATCAGGGAGGACTTTCCGACGTTGGAACGTCCGATGAATGCTACTTGCGGGAGCGAGGGTTTAGGATACTGGTCCGCTTGGACGGCCGACGTCACGAAATCGGCCTTGACCACATCCCATTGTCCTTTCGCCATGTCATCTCCTCCTTTGCAGGTGTTCTGGCGGGGGCCCGGGGAGCTTCCCCGCGGCCTCCGATCGGTTGCCTGTGGGCGCCTGCCTACAGGACAGGGGACTTATGAGCGGGATTTCGCGATGCGCGCCCCGATTTCCCGTGCCACGAAGACGCCGCTGGCGCTCGCCTGGGACAGGCCGCGCGTAATGCCGGCCCCGTCGCCGACGGCGAACAGGTTCGGGATTTCCGTCTCCAAATGGTTATCCAGGGCCATGCGGGCGCTGTAGAACTTGACTTCTACGCCGTAGAGCAGCGTGTCGTCGTTGGCCATGCCCGGGGCGATCTTGTCGAGGGCGTAAATCATCTCGATGATGTCGTCCAGCTGCCGTTTCGGCAGGACCAGGCTCAAATCGCCCGGCGTCGCCGACAGGGTCGGACGGGTAAAGCTTTTTGCCAGGCGCCGCTCGTTCGTCCGGCGGCCCTTGACCAGGTCCCCGAAACGCTGGAGCAGCACGCCGCCGCCCAGCAGGTTGGAAAAGGACGCGATGCGTTTCCCGTATTGATGAGGTTCCTTAAAGGGTTCCGTAAATTTATTGCTGACGAGCAGGGCGAAATTCGTGTTTTCGCTCTGCAGGTCCGGATCGGCGTAACTGTGGCCGTTGACCGTCACGATGCCGTCCGTATTTTCCGCCACGACATATCCGTTCGGGTTCATGCAGAACGTGCGGACCAGGTCGTTGTACTGTTTCGTCCGGTACTGGAGCTTGGCTTCGTACACCTCGTCCGTGATGTGTTTGAAAACCAGGGCGGGAACTTCCACGCGGACGCCCACGTCGACGGCGTTGTTCGTGAAGGACAGGCCCAGCTTGCGGCCTTCTTCCGTGAACCATTCCGCACCGGCCCGGCCAGGGGCAGCAATGAGATAGTCCGACGTGAACTGTCCCGCTGTCGTTTCCAGATAGAACGTGTCCTCTTCCTTGCGGAAACTTTCCACCTTCGTGTCACAGAGGATATCCACCTTTTCCTTCAATTCCCGGTAGATATTTTCCATGATCTGCAGGTTATTTTCCGTCCCCAGGTGGCGCACCTTCCCGTTGAGCAGGTGCAGGTCGTGGGCTAGGGCCGCGCGGCCGATGGTACTGTTCTTCGTCGTAAAGGTCTCCCCCGGCGCCCCGTGGGAGCAATTGATGGAGTCGACGTAATCGATGAGATCCATGACGGTCTTCTTGGGCAGATAATCAGGCAGCCAGCCGCCGAATTCCGTCGTAAAATTGTACTTGCCGTCGGAAAACGCGCCGGCGCCGCCGAATCCGCGCATGATGGCGCAAGGCACGCAGCGCAGGCAGTGATCCACCTTCCCCGCCGCCAGGGGGCAATACCGCTTTTCCACGGGATGGCCCTCTTCCAGGATCAGGACAGACACGTCGGGATATTGGACACTGAACTCCCAGCCGGCGTAAATCGCCGCCGGGCCACCTCCGATAATGGCAACATCGTATTTCTTCACCAGCAAATCCACCTTTCTTATTTTACCGGCGCCGACTTGGGTTCCAGCGCCAGCTTCAGCACTTCATCCATATGGGTCACCGGCACGAAGCGGATGTCCCGGCGCACCTTGTCCGGCAATTCCTCCAGGTCCTGCAGGTTCCGCTCGGGCAGGAGAACCGTCCGGACACCGTAGCGGTGCGCCGCCAGCACCTTTTCCTTAATCCCGCCCACCGGCAGGACGCGGCCCGACAGGGTAATTTCACCGGTCATGGCCAGGCCGGCCAGGACAGGACGCCCGGTCATGGCGGAGACCATGGCCGTGACCATGGTGATGCCCGCCGACGGTCCATCCTTGGGGATGGCGCCTTCGGGCACGTGGACGTGGATGTCCGTCTTTTCGTGAAAATCCGGAGCCAGGCCCAGCTCCTCATAACGGGAGCGAATGTAGGTATACCCCGCCTGGGCCGATTCCTTCATGACGGAACCCAGCTGCCCCGTCAGGGTCAGGTTCCCCTTCCCGACGGTCGTCAGGACCTCGACGCGCAGCAGTTCGCCGCCGACGCTCGTCCAGGCCAGCCCCGTGACGACGCCCACTTCGGAACGGGGACGCAGGTCCCCTTCCAGGAACACGACCGGTCCCAAGAAACTTTCCAGATTGCGGGAGGTCACGCGGGACACGGACTCCTGTTTGGTCACGATGCGGTACGCCGTCTTGCGGCACAGCATGGCCAGCTTCCGCTCCAGATTGCGCACGCCGGCCTCGCGGGTATAGTCCCGGATGATCCGGCGGATGGCGCCGTCCGTGACAGAGAAATTTTCTTCCGTCAGGCCGTTGGCTTCCATTTCCTTCGGCAGCAGGTGCAGCCGGGCAATCTTAAATTTTTCCTCTTCCGTGTAGCTCGACAGGGAAATCACTTCGAGACGGTCCAGAAGGGCCGGCGGGATCGTTTCGACCGTATTGGCCGTGACAATCCAGAAGACGGAGCTCAGGTCGAAAGGAAATTCGATGTAATGGTCGCTGAAGGCGTGATTCTGCTCCGGGTCCAGCGCTTCCAGCAGGGCCGCCGACGGATCGCCGCGGAAGTCCGCCGCCATTTTGTCCACTTCGTCCAGCAGGAAGACCGGATTCAGGACGCCGCACTTTTCCATCCCCCGGATCAGGCGGCCCGGCATGGCGCCGATGTACGTGCGGCGGTGTCCCCGGATTTCCGCCTCGTCCCGGACGCCGCCCAGGGATACGCGCGTAAAGGACCGGCGCATGGCGTCGGCGATGGACTGCGCCAAGGAGGTCTTGCCGACGCCGGGAGGGCCGACCAGGCACAGCACGGGCGCCTTGTTGCTGCGGGTCAGGCTGTGGACGGCCAGGTATTCCAAAATGCGTTCCTTGACTTTCTTCAGGCCGTAGTGGTGCGAGTCCAGGATCTTTTTCGCCAGGGAAAGGTCATAGTTATCGTCCGTATACTTGCCCCAGGGCAAATCGAGGCACGTATCCAGGTAGTTGCGGATGACTGTGCTTTCGGCCATGGCCGGCGGCATCTTGGCCAGGCGGTCCACTTCCTTTTTCAGGATTTCCGCCACTTCGGGCGGCAGGGGCCGGTCCGCGATCCGCTTGCGGTAACGTTCCGCCTCGGCCTGGGTATCCTCGTCGTCGCCCAGTTCCTTATTAATGACCTTCAGCTGCTCCCGCAGGTAGTATTCTTTCTGGTTCTTTTCAATATTCTTGTGGACTTTTTGGGAAAGCTTCTTCTCCAGTTCCGCGATTTCCAGTTCTTCCGTCAGCTTCGTCAGGAGCTTTTCCAGCCGGGCCTTCACATCGGCCGTCTCGAGCAGGACTTCCCGCTCGCGCATGGGCGTTTCCATGTAGCCCGCGATCATATCGGCCACGAAGCCTGCGTCCGGGTTTTCCTTAAAGGTCAGCAGTACTTCGGGGTTGATTTTTTTGCCGTCCAGGACCAGTTTTTCAAAGGCATCGATGACCAGGCGCCGCAGTGCTTCCAGGGAGTCCTCCTCCCCTTGGGCCCGCACGGACGGCACGATGTCGAAGACGCCCAGCCAGAATTGGTCCGGCAGCTCCTGGACCCGCGTCACCCGGGCGCGGTGCAGCCCTTCCACCAGGAGGCGCAAGGTCCCGCCGGGCAGTTTCAGGAGCTGCCGGATTTCCGCCACGACACCAAAGGCATACAAATCCTTGATCTCCGGTTCCGGCAATTCCGCCTGCCGCTGGGTCACAAGAAGAATCTTCTGCCCCGTACGCATGGCGGCATTGACGGCCCGCACGGAGCGATCCCGGCCTACGTCCACGTTGACGATCATGCCGGGAAAGACCATCATACCCCGCAGCGGGAGCAACGGTAATTTATCATCTATTTGTTCCAAGAGTTATCCCTCCGCAAAATCTCATACGAATCCAATTATATTTTACCATATACGCAAGGCAGAAAAAAGGGAAAAGGCACGCGCCTTTTCCCTTTCCCACTCTAGCAGACCCTATTTCACAGAATCTTTTCGATTTGTTCGCTTTACGCGGCCGGGCCGGCAAAAACCAGCTTCGGCTCCTCGTGTTTCCGGACCGTATCTTCCGTCACGATGCACTTGACCACGTCCGTGCGGGACGGGATTTCGTACATAACGTTGCGCATTATACCTTCAATGATGGCGCGCAGGCCGCGGGCGCCCGTTTCCCGGGCCAGGGCTTCGTCGGCAATGGCCGAGAGGGCGCCGGGCTCGAATTCCAGCGTCACATTGTCCATGCGGAGAAAATGCTGGTACTGCTTGACCAGGGCATTCTTCGGCTCCGTCAGGATGCTGATCAGCGCCTCCTTCGTCAGGGATTCCAACGTGACGATGACCGGCAGGCGGCCGGCAAATTCCGGGATGATGCCGAATTTCATGAGGTCTTCCGGCATAATTTTCTTCAGGATCTCGCCCGTATCCGTTTCGGCCTTCCGCTTGATGTCGGCGCCGAATCCGAGGGTCTTTTCATCCGTCCGGGCCTTGATGATCGATTCCAGGCCCGCGAAAGCTCCGCCGCAGATGAAGAGGATGTTCGTCGTGTCGATTTGCAGGAATTCCTGGTGGGGATGCTTGCGGCCGCCCTGAGGCGGGACATTGGCGACCGTTCCTTCCAGGATTTTCAGGAGGGCCTGCTGGACGCCTTCGCCGGAGACGTCACGCGTGATGGACACATTCTCCGACTTGCGGGCGATCTTGTCGATTTCGTCGATGTAGATAATGCCCCGCTGGGCCCGTTCGATGTCGTAATCGGCATTCTGGATCAGGCGCAGGAGGATGTTTTCCACATCTTCGCCCACATAGCCCGCTTCCGTCAGGGTCGTGGCGTCAGCGATGGCGAAGGGCACATTCAGGATCTTGGCCAGGGTCTGGGCCAGCAGGGTCTTGCCGCTGCCCGTCGGCCCCAGCATGAGGATGTTGGACTTTTGCAGGTCCACGTCTCGCTCCTCTGGATTGAGCATCTCGTAGTTGATCCGTTTGTAATGGTTGTAGACAGCCACGGACAATGTCCGTTTCGCTTCTTCCTGGCCGATCACGTACTGGTCCAGGATTTCCTTGATGCCTTTCGGCGTCGGCAGTTCCTGCTGCTCCTGCGCGGCCGGACGATCCTCGTGGCCGAATTCCTCGCGCAGCACATCGTTGCAGAGCTCGATGCATTCATCGCAGATATATCCGTTGCGGCCGGCGAGCATGCGCTTCACCTGGTCGCCCCGTTTTCCGCAGAACGAGCACACAATCTGGCTGTCGTGGTCATCAGAAAACTTCATGTTTGTACTCCTTCCATCCGTTCCGGTCAGCCTTTGGCCGCTTCCGGCTTGGCCTCCACCACGTCGTCGATGATGCCATACGCCTTGGCCTCGGCGCTGGTCATGAAATTGTCGCGATCCGTGTCGGCCGCGACCTTTTCCTTCGGCTGGCCCGTATGTTTGACCATGACATTGTACATTTCGTCGCGGACGCGGAGAATATTCTTCGCGTGGATGGCGATGTCCGATGCCTGCCCTTCAAATCCGCCCAGGGGCTGGTGGATCATGACTTCCGAATGGGGCAGGGCAAAGCGTTTGCCCTTGGCGCCGGCCATGAGCAGGATGGAGGCCATGCTGGCGGCCAGTCCGACACAGATGGTGGACACGTCGGACTTGATGTACTGCATAGTATCGTAAATCGCCATGCCGGCGGACACGCTGCCGCCGGGGCTGTTGATGTACAGATGGATGTCCTTGTCGGGATTTTCCGATTCCAGGAACAGGAGCTGGGCGATGACCACATTGGCCGTGTTGTCATCGATGGGACCGGTCAGAAAAATGATGCGGTCCTTCAGCAGGCGGGAATAGATGTCGTAGGAACGCTCCCCGCGGGCATTCTGTTCCACGACGATCGGTACATAGTTCATAGTTCTCACTCCTTTTGACTAAAAGGGCTGCCGGCACACGATATGCGTGCAGGCAGCTCCTTTTTTGATTGGTTCTGTGCTTGTGGGGAACAGCTTATTTCGCGCTGTCCAGGACGACATGTGCGGCCTTGCGGCGCAGGATGTTGGCCAGGAGCAGGCCCATGTTGTTGTTTTTGCGGATGATGGTCTTGACATCTTCCAGGCGGGCGCCGTTCTGGTCGGCAATGGCCTGCAATTCGGCGTCGACGTCCTTCATGTCGACCTGCAGGTTTTCCGCCTTGGCGATCTGGTCGAGGACGAGGTCCATGCGGACATTGCGGTCCGCGTCGGCACGCTGCGCTTCCCGCAGTTTAGCCATGTCCATGCCCGTGTACTGGAGGTACTGCTGCAGGTTCATCTTGCGGGCTTCCAGGTTCAGGCGGATTTGTTCGATCATCTGGCTGATGCGGTCTTCCACCATGACGGTCGGTACTTCGAACTTGGCGTTGTTCACGGCCAGTTCGAGCAGGTCGTTTTCGTACTTGGTCTTCGCGTCCGCCTCGGCAGCTTCCTGCATGCGTTTTTTGTAGTCTTCCCTGGCTTCGGCGACCGTCTTGTATTTGGTGTATTTCGCGATGAGCTCGTCATCCAGCGCGGGCAGTTCCTTATGCTTGACACCCTGGATGTGTACCTTGAAGATGGCTTCCTTGCCTGCCAGTTCCTTGACGAAGTATTCTTCGGGGAAGGTCACGTCCACGTTCGTGTCATCGCCCTTCTTCAGGCCGATGAGCTGGTCTTCGAAGCCGGGGATGAAGGAGCCGGAGCCGACTTCCAGGGGATATCCTTTGCCTTCGCCGCCGCTGAACGGTTCCCCGTCCACCGTGCCGGCAAAGTCGATGACCGCGAAGTCGCCTTTTTCAATGACCGTTTCTGCGTCCGTATCGACCATCTTGGCGCCGCGGTTGCGCAGTTCATCCAGGGCTTTGTCGACGTCTTCGTCGGAGACGGCGGCTTCCTGCTTGTCGACGTGCAGGCCTTTGTATTCGCCCAGTTCCGGTTCCGGTTTCAGCGTTACCTTAATGGACAGTTCCAGGTCCTTGCCTTCCGCGAAGGACTCGAAGGCCGCCTTTTCGTCTTCCACGGAGGGATCGGAGACGGGAAGCAGGTTTTCCGCTTCCAGCGCCTGCTGGTACGCGTTGTTGACAACTACGTTGAATGCTTCTTCCTTGACAGCTTCTTTGCCGTAATGCATCTCGATGACAGGGCGGGGTGCTTTGCCGGGGCGGAAACCGGGGATCTTCACCTGGTTGGCGATACGCTGGACAGCGGTCTTGAATCCCTTGGCGACGTCGGCGGCAGGCACCGTAATCTTCAGGGCAGCGTCGTTTCCTTCTTTGTTCACAGTCACGTTCATGGAATAAATCCTCCCTTATATATCATTCCGGCTTGCTGTCATGAGTGTACAGCATACCTATTGTCATATTACGCTACAATATATTATCACAAGCCCCTGCATTAATCAAGTCCGCCGGGGGATTTCACGAAAGCTTCACAGGCCGGGCCCGCCGCAAGAAAAAAAGCCGGCTGTGACAGCCGGCTGGATAGACATGGAGCGGAAAACGAGGCTCGAACTCGCGACCCCCACCTTGGCAAGGTGGTGCTCTACCACTGAGCTATTTCCGCACGTGTTTCAGAACATTTACGATTATACTGGAGGGTCCGGAGTTTGTCAAGCGGATTTTTCAAATTTTCCCCACGGGCCCGCTGCCGCCGCGGAAGGCCTGCCGCCCAGCCTCCCGGTCAGAAAATGCCGAGGATGAGCTGGGCCACGTTTTTGGAATGGTCCGATACCCGCTTCAGGTTGATCAAAAGTTCCAGGAACACCGCGCCCACCTCGGGCGAGCAGACCCCGTCGCGGAGGCGGCGGATGTGATTTTTCCGCCACTCCTTCTGGAGGGATTTGACCCGGCGGCACAAAGTCCATCCCTGCTGCGCCAGGGCAGCGTCGTTCATCGTAAAGCTGCGGAGGCATACGTGGCAGGCTTCCAGGGCCAGGACACTCAGGCGGAGGATTTCCTCCCGCGCTTCCGGGGACATCTCCACTTGTTCCTCGAAGATTTTGCGGCTGCGCTTGGCCAGCGTCTGGGCGTGGTCGCCGATGCGTTCAATGTCCGTGCAGGCGTGCAGGAGGGCCGTGTGTTTCGCCGACAGGGACGGCGTCATGCCTTTTTCGGAAATCCTGGTCAGGTACAGCGTAATGGCGTTGTTCAAATGGTCCACCGTTTCTTCGTTGCGGAGAACGTACTCGACCCGTCTCGGGCTGTAGTGGCGCAGGGAATCGAGGGCGGCGGCCAGGTTCTTTTCGGCCTGGCGCGCCATGCGGTCCGTTTCCTTTTCGGCCAGCATCAGCGCGATGGGCGTATTGCCCAGCATGGCGTCATCCAAGAAGAGGGGCCGCGTGACCGAACGGCCCGCCTTGTCGGGAAGCAGATGTTGGATAAACTTCACATACGGCGTGATCAGGGGCAGGAACAGGCAGGTGTTCAGCACGTTGAAGGCGCTGTGCGCGTTCGCGATCTGCCGGCTTATATCGTGGGCCGGGGAAAGCCAGCGGACGAAGTCCAGGAACCACGGCAAAAAGACCAGGAAGACAACACACCCGAAGAGGTTGAAGCAGACGTGGGATAAGGCGACTTGCCGCGCCGTGCGGCTGGCCCGCGTGGCAGCGAGGACCGCCGTGATACACGTGCCGATGTTGTCGCCCAACAGGACCGGGACTGCCCCTTCCAGGGGAATCAGGCCCTGGGACGCCATGGCCATCAGGATCCCGATGGTAGCCGAGCTGGACTGGATGACGAGGGTCATGACGATGCCCACGGCGACGCCCAGCAGGGGTATATCGGCAAACCGGCCGATGAAATGGACGAACAGGGGGTTATCGCGCAAAGGCGCCACGGACTGGCCCATCATCTTCATGCCCAGCATGAGGAGGCCAAAGCCCAGCAGGACCATGCCGGCGAATTTTCCGGCCTGCCGCCTCGAAAAATAATGCAGCAGGAGCCCCACGAACAGGAAGCCTGTCATGTAATCGGCCACGTTGAAGGCAATCAACTGGGCCGTGACGGTCGTCCCGATGTTGGCCCCCATGACGACGCTGAAAGCCTGCTTCAGCGTCATGAGGCCCGCGTTGACAAGACTGACGGACATGACCGTCGTGGCGCTGCTCGATTGCAGGATCGAGGTGATGGCAAGCCCCGTCAGAACTCCCAGGGCGGGGACGCTCGTCAAGGATTCGAGGATTTTCTGCAGCCTGGCGCCGGCCGACTGGCGCAGTCCGTCGCCCATGAGCTCCATCCCGTACAGAAAGAGGGCCAGGCCGCCCAAAAAACCGAAAATAAGAATCAGCATAATGCTCCTTTCCCGCGCGAGGCCGGTCCGCATCACCTTGCCGCCGGTCGCTGTCAGGATTGTCCATGCTTCTGAAAAAAATTCGCCGAAAGGGGATCCTTCCGGCGAATGGAGGTCACAGGGCCAGGGGCCCGGCGTCAGGCCTTGCCGGCCAGGCGCTTGTAGTTGGCCAGGCGTTCCATGGCATCGGCTTCGGTCTTTTTATACAATTCTTCCGCCAGCTGCGGGCGTACTTTCTGGAGAGACGCGAACCGGACTTCGCCCAGGAGGAAGTCGCGGAAGCTGCCCGTCGGTTCCTTGGAGTCGAGGCTGAAGGGGTTTTTGCCTTCGGCTTTCAGGTCCGGATTGTACCGGTAGGTCGCCCAGTAGCCGCATTCGACAGCACGCTTTTCTTCGAGCTGGCTGCAGCCCATGCCGGCTTTCAGGCCGTGGTTGATGCACGGGCAGTAGGCGATGACCAGGGATGGGCCGTCGTAGGCTTCCGCTTCCGTCAGGGCCTTGACCAGCTGGTTCTTGTCGGCGCCCATGGCCACCTGCGCCACGTAGACGTAACCGTAGCTCATGGCCATCATGCCCAGGTCCTTTTTCTTCGTCCGTTTGCCGCTGGCGGCGAACTGCGCAATGGCCGCCGTCGGGGTAGATTTGGAGGACTGACCGCCCGTATTGGAGTAGACTTCCGTATCGAGGACGAGGACGTTCACGTTCTTGCCGCTGGCCAGGACGTGGTCCAGCCCGCCGTAGCCGATATCGTAGGCCCAGCCGTCGCCGCCGAAGATCCAGTGGCTCCGTTTGACGAAGTATTGTTTCAGCGAGTACAGCGCGGCCAGTTCCGCGTCGCCTTCCCGTTCCTGTTCCAGGAGGCCCGCCAGGGCGTCCGCCCGTTCTCGCGTGCCGTCGCTGACTTCCTTGTTGTCTTTCCAGTCTTTCAGGGCCGCCTGCAGGACCGCGGATCCCTTGCCGGCCGCCAGGATGCCGTCGACCAGGCCTTCCACGTGCTCCCGTTCCTGTTCTACGCCCAAGAACATCCCCAGTCCGTACTCGGCGTTATCCTCAAAGAGGGAGTTCGCCCAGGCCGGGCCGTGCCCCAGGCGGTTCCGGGTGTACGGCATGGACGGCGTGGAAGCGCCGTAAATGGAGGAGCAGCCCGTCGCGTTGGCAATCATCATGCGGTCGCCGAAGAGCTGGGTAACCAGTTTGACGTACGGCGTTTCGCCGCAGCCGGCACAGGCGCCGGAGAATTCGAACAGAGGCTGTTCGAACTGGGAGCCCTTGACCGTGGTCTTCTTCATGGGATTCGTCTTTTCCGTGACATCGTGCACGGCGTACTCCCAGGCCGGGGCTTTGTCCAGCTGCGTGGCCAGGGGTTTCATGGCCAGGGCCTTCTTCGGGGCCGGGCAGACCTGGACGCAGTTGCCGCAGCCCTGGCAATCGTAAGGCGAAATAACGATGGCGAACTTACTGCCGTCTTTCACGCCCACGGCCGGCTTGGAATCATAGCCGATGGCCTGCGCTTCCGCGTCGTTCAAAAGGACCGGGCGGATGGAAGCGTGGGGGCAGACGAACGCGCACTGGTTGCACTGGATGCAGTTCGTCACATTCCATTCGGGAACGTTGATGGCGATGCCGCGTTTTTCATAGGTCGCCGTGCCCGACGGAAAAGTGCCGTCCACGTGGTCCATGAGCTTGCTGACCGGCAGTTTGTCGCCTTCCTGGCGGTTCATGGGCACGAGGATCTCGTCGACAAAGGCATTGCCCGTCTTACCGGCGTCCTGGTCGTCCACGGCGTCCGTCCAGGCGGCGGGGATGTCGACTTTAACGATGGCGTCGGTGCCCCGGTCGATGGCGGCATTGTTCATGTCCACCACGTTCTGGCCCTTCTTGCCGTAGGATTCCGCGACGGCGTCCTTCAGGTATTTGATGGCGTCTTCCAGGGGGATGATGTCGGCCAGTTTAAAGAAGGCCGACTGCATGATCATATTGATGCGGCCGCCCAACCCGATTTCCTGGGCAATTTTCACGGCATCGATGAGATAGAAGTTGATTTTCTTCGCGGCGAGGTAGCGTTTCATGGCCGCCGGCAGTTCCTTGTCCAGCTCCGCCACCGTCCAGCTGCAGTTCAGGAGGAAGTTGCCCCCTTCCTTCAGGCCGGCCAGGACATCGTACTTATGGACATAGGACTGGTTGTGGACCGCCACGTAATCGGCGTCCGTCACGAGATACGGCTCCTGGATCGGCCGCTTGCCGAACCGCAGGTGGGACACGGTAATGCCGCCGGATTTCTTGGAGTCGTAGGCAAAGTAGCCCTGGGCGTACATGTCCGTGTGGTCGCCGATAATCTTGATGGCGCTCTTGTTGGCGCCAACCGTGCCGTCGGAGCCGAGGCCCCAGAACTTGCAGGCCTTGGTGCCTTCCGGCGTCGGGTTAATGACCTTCGTGACCGGCAGGGACAGGTCCGTCACATCGTCGACGATACCGACGGTGAAGCTGTTCTTGGGCGTATCCTGGCGCAGGTTGTCGATGATGGCATAGCAGTCGGACGGCGTGAATTCCTTGGAGCCCATGCCATACCGGCCGCCGACGATGATCGGATGACGGTCGCTGCTGTAGAAGGCGTTGCGCACATCCAGGTAGAGAGGTTCGCCCAGGCTGCCCGGTTCCTTGGTGCGGTCCAGGACGGCGATTTTCTTCACCGTCTTCGGGATGGCGTCCAGGAAGCGCTTAACGTCGAACGGACGGTACAGATGAACCGCCACGACGCCGACCTTCGTGCCTTCCGCCGCGTTGACGACTTCCGCCGTCTGGACGGCCGTTTCCTGGGACGAGCCCATGGTGACGATGACCATATCGGCATCCTGCGGCCCGTAATAGTTGAACAAATGATACTCGCGGCCCGTGATCTTGCTGACTTCGCCAAGGTAGCGTTCCACAATGTCGGGAACCGCTTCATAGTATTTGTTGACGGCTTCGCGGGACTGGAAATAGATATCCGGGTTCTGCGCCGTGCCGCGGATGACCGGATTGTCCGGATTCAGCGCGCGCTGGCGGAATTCGCGGATCGCGTCCCAATCGACGAGTTTTTTGTAGTTTTCGTAGTCGAAGACTTCGATTTTCTGGATTTCATGGGACGTACGGAAGCCGTCGAAGAAATTCAGGAACGGGACCCTCGCCTCGATGGCCGCCATGTGGGCCACGCCGGTCAAGTCCATGACTTCCTGTACGCTACCCGAAGCGAGCAGGGCGAACCCGGTCTGCCGGGCAGCCATGACGTCCTGATGGTCGCCGAAAATGTTCAGCGAGCTCGTCGCCAGGGCGCGGGCCGATACATTGAAGACGCCCGGCAGCAGTTCGCCGGCGATCTTATACATATTGGGAATCATGAGTAGCAGTCCCTGGGACGCCGTATAGGTCGACGTGAGGGCGCCGGCTTCGAGGGAGCCGTGCACCGCGCCGGCCGCGCCGGCTTCGGACTGCATTTCTACCAGTTTGACGGTCTGCCCGAACAGGTTCTTTTTCCCCTGGGAGGCCCACTCGTCCACATGCTCCGCCATGGGCGAAGACGGCGTAATCGGATAAATACAGGCAACATCGATGAAGGCGTACGACGCATAGGCAGCAGCTTCGTTGCCGTCCATGGTTTTCATTACGGTCATGGTTCCACCCTTCTTTCTCACTCTAAACCGACTCCTTGCGCGGCGGACGGCGTTTCCGTCCGGTCGGTCCCGCATTGGCTTGACGGTTTCATTATATCGTAACGGCTGGGGCCGTGCAAGGGACGCGCCCACTTTCAGACAATTGCCGTCCCTGTCCTATTCCCCTTTCCCGGAGACGCGGCGCCCTTTTTCGGCGGCAAAGACTTGCGTCAGACGGTCCATGGCCTCTTCCACCTGCCCCGGCAAAAGGCCGGCGTAGTTCAGGAGGACCGCCACCTGTTGGCCCCGGCAGCCGCACTCCGGCAGCCCCGTGCCGGGCAGGCAGTAATCGGAGTAGAAGGTCAGGTCGACGCCTCGTTCCCGGGCCCGCCGCCGCACCTCTTCGCGGGACAGGCCCGTGTGCACGTAGAGCAGCAGGTGCGTGCCCGCCGGGCTCTCCTCGACCATGGCCAGGCGGGACAACGGCGACGCTTCCAGGGCCTCCAGGACGTGTTTCCGGTGCTCCCGGTAAAAGCCTTTGACGCGGTTCAGGTGCCGCTCGAAAAACCCTTCTTCGAGGAAGCGCGCCAGGGTGTACTGTTCCAGGGCCGGGACGGAACAGGAATAAAAATCCAGATTATCCCGGTACAGCGCCACCAGGCGCGGCGGCAAAACCATATAGCTGATCCGCAGGGACGGCGCAAGGCTCTTGGAAAAGGTATTCATGTAAATGACCTTATCCTGCGTGTCCTCGGCGTAAAGCGTCGGAATATAGCGGCCCTGATACCGGAACTCGCTGTTGAAGTCGTCTTCGATGATGTACCGGCCTTTCCGGCGGTTCACCCACTCGAACAGCTCCAGGCGGCGCCGGATGGGCATCACCACGCCCGTAGGGAAAAAATTGGCCGGCGACAAGTGGACCACGTCGGCGCCGCTCGCTTCCAGCGCGTCGACGCGCAGGCCTTCCCCGTCGATGGGGATGGAATGGAAAACGCTTCCAAAATGGCGGATAATGCCGGCGATACGGGAATTGGACGGATTTTCCAGGGCCAGGGATTTTTCCCGCCCAAAGAGGAGCAGGAGCCTCCCGTAGGAAAATTCCGTGCCGGACCCAATGAAGACCTGGTTCGGATCCACCTCCATGCCGCGGTTGCGCCGCAGGTATTCGGCCAGGGCGGCCCGCAATTCATAGACCCCGTTGTACGGGATAACGCCGTACAATTGATGCGGGTCCCGGGTCAGGGTCTCCCGCATGAGACGGGCCCACGTGGCGGCGGGAAACAGGACCGTACTGTTGCGGTTGGAACTGAGGTCCACCTCGTATTCCTGCCGCGGCGGCCCGGCAATCACGCAGCGGGCCCCTTCCGGTTTCGTCCGGAAAGAAGAGACATCTTCCACGAAAAAGCCCCGTTTCTCGACGCTGCGGAGATAGCCCTCCATGACGAGCTGGGCGTAGGCATTGGCCACGGTCACGACACCGACGCGCAGGTGCTCCGCCAGGGCCCGTTTGGACGGCAGCTTCTCATCGCGGCGCAGGCGGCCCGTAATAATATCCTGCCGGATGCGTTGGTAAATGTATTCATACAGGGGCAGGGAGCCACGCTGTCCCAAGTCATAGGTAAGCATGAAAGTACCTCCATTCTTCCTATCCTATTATCCTTATATTACAATTATACGGTGCCACGGGGGAAACTGGCAACTGCCGCCAGCGGGACGGGACCACAGGACGGGACGGTGCCAGTGCGACCGGGGAAGGATTCGCGCCGCCATCCGTGTTATAATGGAAGGGCGGGGCCTGCCGCTGTCCGGCGCACGGTCGGCCCCACCGGGCTGGAAAGGAGAGTTTCCCATGGATTTGGCAACGAAATTATGCATAGACCGGATACGCGCCATCCTGCACGGCGATGGCCTCATCACGGACGGCCCCTGGCGGACGGATGCGGCCTGGACCGCCCCGGCAGGCGGCGGGACGGTCCGCGTACGCTTTGGGAGCGACATGGATTTATGCCTCTGGCTGGGCAAAACGCCGCGCTACTATCCCCCTGACGGGGAAGGCTGGGACAAGCTGCTCCAGGATTTGGGAGCCTACGCGGCGGGGCGGCTCCTGACCCTGACCTACACCCGCCTGAGCGGGGAAGCGTGTCCCCAGGACCGCGTCGTGCCCCGAAGCGCCCTGGACGGCATCGACCGGGACGGCCTCGCCGCCCTTTGCCTGAAGACAGGGCTTGCCACGGGAGATGAGATCCGCGACCTCCTCGCCGCCGGCGGCCGCGTGGAAGCCCATGGCTGGGACCAGACGCAGGATTTCGCCTTCGTCCTGAAGGATGGCGTCCTGCGGCGAATCCCGGCAGGCGCGTAACCCTCGCGCAAAAAACGCAAAACAGGCCCTTCCGGTGCAACCGGAAGGGCCTGTTGTTATTCTGAGAAGAAAGGAAAACCGTCACCAGCCCAGCTTGTCCGACAAGTAGACCGCCGTACCGGCAAAGAGCACGTTCGTCACGGTCCGGATGATGTCCAGGCCCCGTTCGAACAGGAACAGGAGCAACAGGACAGGAAGGGCCTTCCCGGTGCCCAGCAGGAACGCCGGCACGAACAGGACCAGGGCCAGGGCCGCCGACGGGACGGGCAGGTCCGCCCAGCCCAGGAGGAGGGCCAGGGCAAATGCCAAGAGCAGCTTCAGGGGAACGGGGACCAGCATGCCCAGGGGAAGCGGCAGGGAGGCGGCGACGAACGCCACATAAAAGGCCGTGGAAACGGGGCCGGCCAGGAGGGCCGCCCGGGTCCGGGCCAGGGCCGCTTCGGCAGGCACGCCGAGACGGACCAGATTATGGATCAGGACCGGTTCCACGCGGCCACGGGAACAATCCGCCGCGGCCTGGACGAGGACTTGCCGGAAAAAGCCCAGGAAATGACGGGGACAATCCTTTCCGCACCGGCGCAGCCCATACCAGCAGGCAGCCGGTACCACCAGGGACGGCACGAGGGCGAGCGGCACGAGGACCGTGCCGAAGGCCACCGGGAACATCCAGGGCTGCGGCCCGGGATAACGGGCGTTGCCGCCGGTCGCGAAAGCCGTCACGAGGCAGGCGGCGCCCAGGGCGGCCAAGGGCAGGACCCACGGCAGGAGCCGCGAGTAGACATTTTGCAGCACCCGGCAGAGGCTGAGTCCCAGCTGCCGCAGCGGCGCGCCGTCCGCGCGCGTCAGGGACGCCGAGGATCCGGCAAGGTACGCAAAGACTCCCAGGATGAGGATGGCCATCACGCCCCAGGTCCCGAAGGAAAAAATCTGCGGCAGGACCGGCCCCTTCCCCAAGGCAAGCCGCCCCCAGCCGGGGACGAAGGCCGCGCCGACAAGCCAGGCCAGCAGGACGCCCAGGGCCGACGCCGCCACCGTGGCGCGGCGCAGAAAAGCCTGCAGGCGCGACGGCACCTTGGCCTCCATCCGGATCCGGCACCCCCGCGCCCCAGCGGCAAAGAGGGCCGCCAGAACCATCGGCACGAGGCAGAAAAGCGTGCCGAGGAACAAAAAGACGCCGCCGACCCCGGCCAGGTCCGCGGCCAGGCGTCGATCCACGAAAAGCCCCAGGACCAGGCCGGCCAGCAGGGCCGGAAGGACCGTCAAGGTCGGATTCAGGGAAACCAGGACGGTCCCCAGGACTCCCTGGACAACTTTCATGGCATACCCCTCCTTCGCGTCCCGGACCACCGGTGCCGCCGGCCCGGCGTTACGCCTTCCAGGTCTTTTTCCGCTGTTCCGTCAAATACTCGTTGACAATCTTGACGGCGCAGTAATCCCCGCACATGGAACAGGCTTCTTCGTCTTCCTTGTTCTTCGAGCGGCGGAATTCCCGCGCCTTGTCCGGGTCGATAGCCAGGTCGAGCTGGGCCTCCCAGTCGAGGGCCTTCCGGGCCCGGGCCATCTTCAGGTCCCATTCCCAGGCCTGGGCGTTGCCTTTGGCCAGATCCGCCGCGTGGGCAGCAATGCGGGCGGCGATGACGCCCTCCCGGACATCTTTCAGGTCCGGCAGACCCAAATGTTCCGCCGGCGTGACATAGCACAGGAAGTCGGCGCCGCTGACGGCGGCCAGGGTGCCGCCGATAGCGCTGGTAATGTGGTCGTAGCCCGGCGCCACATCCGTGACCAAGGGGCCCAGGACATAGAACGGCGCGCCGTGGCAGAGGCTCTTCTGGAGCTTCATATTCGTTTCGATCTGGTGGAACGGCACGTGGCCCGGCCCTTCGCACATGACCTGGACGCCGCGGGCCCAGGCGCGCTGGGTCAGTTCCCCGAGAGTGAGGAGTTCCTGGATCTGGGCGCGGTCCGTCGCGTCAGCCAGGCAGCCCGGACGGAGACCGTCTCCCAGGGAGATGGTGACATCGTAGGTTTCACAAATGTCCAGGATATCATCGTAATATTCGTAAAAAGGATTTTCTTTTTCGTTGTGGAGCATCCAGCCCGTAATGAAGCTGCCGCCGCGGCTGACGACGTCCATGACACGGCCTTCCTCGGTCAGCTGTTTCAGGACCATCTTCGTAATGCCGCAGTGGATGGTGAGGAAATCGGCGCCGTCTTCGGCCTGGCGGCGGACGGCGTCCAGCATGTCCTCGCGGGTCATTTCGACAACGGCCCCGCGTTTCTTGATCGTATCGACGGCCGCCTGGTAGATCGGCACGGTCCCGACCATGACAGGCGACGCCGCGAGAATGGCCCGGCGGGACGCGTCGATGTTGTCCCCCGTGGACAGGTCCATGACGGAATCCGCCCCGGCGTCGACGGCGGCTTTCAGCTTCGCCAGCTCCGGCGTCGGATCGGGAAACGCGCTGGACGTGCCCAGATTGGCGTTGACCTTGACTTTCAGGCCCAGGCCCACGCCGCGGGGCCGCAGATTTTTATGGTTGATGTTGCAGGGAATGGCAATCACTCCCTGGGCCACCCGTTCCCGGATGACTTCCGGGTCGAGTCCTTCATAAGCGGCGACTGCTTCCATCGCCGGCGTAATCGTACCTTTTCTTGCCCATTGCATCTGTGTCGTCATAGAGATCCCTCTTTCTGCGCAGCACGGGATTCCCTTCCGCTCCCTTCCGCTCCCAGGGCGGCTCTTTTCAGGACATGGTGCGGGTGACAGGATTTGAACCTGCACGGAGAATCCGCCAGATCCTAAGTCTGGTGCGTCTGCCAATTCCGCCACACCCGCAGGAATCCACAGTTAGATTGTAAAATATCAGACAGGGACTGTCAACCGGAAGAATACCCGGGACGCGGACCGCGCCCGCGGCGCCGGAGGAAAAAACAAAAAAGCAGGCCGCGTTCCCGCGACCTGCTGAAGGTTCTGGTGATCCATCCGCGACTCGAACGCGGGACACCCTGATTAAAAGTCAGGTGCTCTGCCAACTGAGCTAATGGACCGATAAGATATGGCTGGGGTGGCAGGGCTCGAACCTACGCATACAGGAGTCAAAGTCCTGTGCCTTACCAACTTGGCTACACCCCAAAATGTCGATAAGAATGGGGTGGGTGACAGGATTTGAACCTGCGCGTAACGGAGCCACAATCCGCCGTGTTAACCGCTTCACCACACCCACCATGTCAAGCACTGCTTAAGACGAGTGTCATTATAACACGGAGGTTGGCATCTGTCAAATGGTTTTCCCCGTCAGCGGGCAAAGTATTTTTTGGCCCAGGCCTGGGCAGTCGGCGTCATCGCCATGCCGCCCTCGGCCGTTTCCCGCAGCCCGTGGGGCAAGGAGCGTCCGACCCGCTCCATGGCGTCGATGGCCTCGTCGGCGGGAATGAAGCTCGTCACGCCCAGGAGGGCCATTTCGGCGGCCAGCAGGGCCTGGACGGCGCCACCGGCATTGCGTTTGATGCAGGGCACTTCGACCAGCCCCGCCACGGGATCGCAGACCAGGCCCAGGACGTTCTTGAAGACAATGGAAATGGCCGCGTCGATTTGGTGCCCGTCGCCGCCGAGCAGGTAGACGGCGGCTCCGGCCGCCATGGCGGCGCCGCTGCCGCATTCGGCCTGACAGCCGCCCGTAGCGCCGGCCAGGGTGGCCCGGTCGGCGATGACTTCGCCGATGACGCCAGCCACGAGCAGGCCTTCCACCAGTTCCGTGCGGCTCAGGTCCTCGTGTTTCCGCAGGGCCAGGAGGACGCCGGGCACGATGCCGCTGGCGCCGGCCGTCGGGGCCGCGCAGATCCGGCCCATAGCGGCGTTGCACTCCGTCACGGCCGTGGCGTACAGGACGGCGTCACTGGCCAGGGGGCCCAGCAAGCGCATGAACCGCTCATTTTCTTTCCGCGGGAAGGCCTGGGCCATCTTTTGGGCATTGCCGCCCGTCAGGCCGCTGTTGGACGGAACGCCCGTCAGGCCGTAGGCCACCGATTCTTCCATCACCTTCAGCATGGCCGACAGACGGGCCAGGACGGACGCTTTGTCGGTTTCCAGTTCTCCCGCCGCGCGGGCCAGCAGGAATTCGAACAAGTCGCTGCCCTTCGCCTCGGCTTCCCGGACGAATGCTGCCCAGGACAATTTATCCAGTCTCATCGATGTCTCCTCCGTATCCTT
>ENA-ORNY01000094-ORNY01000094.1-human-gut-metagenome-genome-assembly--contig:-NODE-94-length-73161-cov-12.779061_pt1 | contig 73161 bp, 64 predicted proteins | sample MGYA00242122_ERZ509036 | MGnify/ENA primary metagenome ERZ509036 (study PRJEB26280, sample SAMEA2338696) | human gut metagenome | biome: human gut; feature: human-associated habitat; material: faeces... | reverse complement strand
GCTTCCAACGCCGGCGCCATCGGCTACGTTGCCCTGCCGTACGTCATCAAGGACACCACCGTGGAAAAGCTGTCCATCGACGGCGTAGCCCCGACCCTGGAAAACACCTACAGCGGCAAATATCCGGTCTGGGGCTTTGAACATGTCTATACCGCCCAGAACGAAAAACCGGCTGTAAAAGCCTTCCTGGATTACGTTCTCGGCGAAGAATACGGCAAACGGATCGAAGAGCTGGGCTATGGCGTAAGCTCTAAGATGCAGACCAAAGAAGTTCACTAAGTGTAGTCCGCAGGAAAGAGGTTCTCCCGGGAACCTCTTTTTTTATCCAAAGGAGAATGTGAGTTATGAACGGACTTCAAAAAGCAATCGCAAAGGCACACCGCAATGACCGGGCAGCTAAAATCCTCATGACGGCCTGCGGCATCTGCGTGACCCTGGTGCCTATCCTGATAGGTCTGTTCCTGTTCTATCGGGGTACCGATACCTTCACGTTGTTCTCTCATTCGCTGACGGAATTTCTCTTTTCCGGCGTCTGGAACCCCAGTGATACGGCAGAAGGTGGCGGTAAGGTCGGGGCGGCCATGTTCATCACGGGTTCCCTGGCGGTCTGTCTATTGTCCCTGCTGCTGACCCTTCCGTTCAGCATGGCGGCGGCCCTCTTCATGACGGAGATTGCCACACCGCAGGTACGCCGTCTGCTGCAGCCGGCTATCGAGCTGTTCACGGGCATACCGTCCGTCGTTTACGGCTTCGTCGGTCTGACTGTGCTGATCCCTTTCCTGAAATCGATCTTTCCCATGCCGTTCAGTTTTTCCTTGTTGGCGGCGGGCATCGTTCTGACCATCATGATTTTTCCGACCATTACGACCATGTCCGCCGATGCCTTGGCGTCTGTTCCCCAGTCCTGGCGGGAGGCTTCCTACGGCTTGGGCGCTACACGTTGGGAAACGATTGTCCACGTCGTCATTCCGGCCGCCAAAGGCGGAATCGCGACGGGCATCATCCTGGGCCTGGCCCGTGCCATGGGCGAAGCCTTGGCCGTCGCCATGGTCATCGGGCAGATGAAGGTGTTCCCGACATCGTTCTTCTTGCCGGCGAGCACGCTGACGACCGCCATTTCCGCCGATATGGGCGGCGCCATGGAAGGCGGCGAATACAATGCCGGGCTGTGGACCATGGCCCTGCTCCTATTCCTGTTGTCCTTTGCCTTCATCTTCCTCATCCACTACATCCATGATCTGGCTACGCGGAAAGGGGAGAAAAAGGCATGAATGATTCCCATTTTGCCGCAAAAAAGCGGGTTGATCACATCATGACGGCGTTCTTCCGCTTTGGCGCCTGGTTCGCCGTCCTCTTGCTCATCGCCTTCGTCGGCTACGTTATGGTCGAAGGCTGCCGCTGCCTGACGGCGGATATGCTCTCCTTTACGGAAAAAGGCCTGGGTAACCAGCTCTTCAATACGTTATACCTGGTTTTCCTGTCCCTGGTCTTCAGTGCTGTCGGCGGCATTCCGGCTGGCGTCTACCTGGCGGAATACGCCCACAAGGGACACCTGGTCAAGGGGATACGGATGGCCGTTGAAACCTTGTCCTCCCTGCCGTCCATCGTTGTCGGCCTCTTCGGGTACCTGGTCTTCATCGTCATACCCCATTCCGAATGGAACATGCTAGCCGGCGCGCTGACTGTCTCCATCCTTATGCTGCCCCTCCTGACGTCGGTCACGGAAGATGCCCTGCGCACCCTGCCGGAAAGTTACCGCCTGAGCAGCTATGGCCTGGGTGCCTCGCAATGGCAGACCGTGCTGCACGTGCTGCTGCCTGCCGCGTTCCCCCGCATCATGACAGGCCTTATTATGGCGGCCGGCCGTGGATTCGGCGAAGCGGCGGCCCTTATGTTTACGGCCGGTATGTCGACGGACATCCGTTGGGATGATTGGGATTTGTGCTCCCCGTCCTGCCCGTTGAACCCGCTGCGCCCTTCCGAAACGTTGACCCTGCACATCTGGGCCCTGCGCACGGAAGCGCTGGAAGCCAACGCGAACGAACAGGCGGCTGCCTGCTCCGCCATTCTGATGATACTCGTTGTATCGTTCAGTCTGATCGCCCGTTATCTGAGTTACCGAATCGATAAGAAAATGGGAGGGAATTAATGATTATGGCCCTTACTACGGCTACCTACGGGTATACCAAAGAGCGCAGCGGTGAAGCCCGGCCGGTTTCTCCCAATCCTGCTGCCGCTGAACCCGGATCCCTTACTTTTGAAATCAACCATCTGGATTTATTTTACGGCGACCATCACGCCCTGAAGGATATTTCCCTGGCTATCCACACCCATGAAATCACGGCGCTGATAGGGCCGTCGGGCTGCGGCAAGTCGACGTTCCTGAAATCCCTGAACCGCATGAATGACCTGGTGGAAAGCTGCCGCATCACCGGGGATATCCGCTTTGAAGGCAAAGACATCTTCCGGGAAGTGGACCTGCTGGCCCTGCGCACGCGGGTAGGCATGGTTTTCCAGCAGCCGACGCCGTTTCCGAAGAGTATCTTTGAAAATGTGGCCTACGGGCCCCGTCTGCAGGGTATTTCCCAGAAAGGCGAACTCGCGGACATTGTAGAACAGAGCCTGCGGCAGGCGGCCTGCTGGAACGAAATGAAGGATCGTCTGGACCAGAGTGCCCTGGGCTTGTCCGGCGGACAGCAGCAGCGCCTGTGCATCGCCCGTACCCTGGCGGCCCGTCCGTCCGTCATCCTGATGGATGAACCGACGTCCGCCCTGGACCCCATTTCCACCCAGAAAATCGAAGATCTGGCCTTGAACCTGAAGGAACGGTACACGATCATCATCGTGACGCACAATATGCAGCAGGCCAAACGAATTTCCGACAAGACGGCCTTCTTCCTGCTGGGGGAATTGGTAGAGTTTGACGATACGGTCAAGATGTTCACGAATCCGTCCCATCCGAAGACGGAAGAATACATTACGGGCCGGTTCGGCTGAGGAGGAACATTCCATGTTAGAGAACTACGAGAAAGCCATGGGCGAGCTGCACGACTGCATGTCCCTTTTGAGCATAAAACTCGAAAAGGCCATGGAGGATACTTGGTACGCCCTTGAGAACAAGGATTTGGCGCTGGCCGACAAGGTCTACCGCGGCGACCAGGACATCAACGACCTGGTGCGCGAATGTATGCAGAAGGACCTGTCCATCAGCATGCTCCATGACCCGGTGGCCAGGGACTGGCGCTATTTGATGGCGACCATGAAGATCCTTTCCGATATAGAGCGTATCGGCGACCACTGCGCCGACATCTGCCATTACTTGATCCGCATGGAAACCCTGCACCACGACCTGCCCTTGCTGCCCGGCCTGAAGGAGATGTACGGCGTCATGTCATCCATGGTCCGTGACGTGCTGACTTTTTACCATAGTCAGGAAAAGACCGATATGGAGCTGATGAAGGATAAGGACGACATCGTCGATCTGGCCTTCGACAGTTTGCTAGAGGAAATCAGCAGGCAGATTGCCGAACACCCAGAATACGCCCGGGACTACCTGTCCTATGTGCTCATCGTCAAGTACGTGGAACGGATGGCAGATCACGCCAGCAACATCGCGGACTGCCTCATCTACCGCGACACGAGCCGGATTCTCGTCTGAGCCGGGGCAGGACGGGACAAGTCCGCTCAAAGTCCGTAGACTACGCCGGTAGCGGACAGGGCACCCAATTCGCGGACCGTGTTGAAGAAGACAGGGGATTCCCCTTCGGCAGCGCCCAGAATCGGCAGGAGGGGCAGAAAATGGTCCGGCGTCGGCACGGCGTAGGACGCGTCGGGATGTTCGGCGTAGCGCAGCACCGTGGCGTGATCACCGCGGGTAAGGGCATCGCGGATGAACGCGTCGAACCGGTCGGCCTGGGGCGATCCCTTGGGATTGTCCCACTCAATGGCCCGCAGATTGTGGACGATGTTGCCGCTGGCCAGGAGCAGATATCCTTCGTTCCGCAATGCCGCCAGCTCCCGGCCCATGCCATAGAGTTTTTCCGGACTGGCCAGACCGTTTGTGCTGAGGGTCGCGACGGGGATGTCCGCCTGGGGAAACAAATGGAGCAGCACGGTCCAGACACCGTGGTCTACGCCCCAGTCTTCCGTTTCCTTCGCGCCGGTCAGCGCTGCCACGCGGGATGCCAGCTCGGGGCTTCCCGGGACAGGGTAACGGACGCGGTACAATTCCGGCGGGAAGCCGTACATGTCGTAAATCTGTTCCGGCGCGGCGACTTTGTTGACAAAGGTGCCCCGCGTGAACCAGTGGGCCGATACGACGGCAATTCCCTTCGGTTTCCCGAATTCTCGTACGATGTCCTCACCGAGTTTCCGCAAGGTTTCTGTTTTTTCATTGTGTTCCAGGGCCAGCATCGGGCTGCCGTGGCCGACAAAAAGGGCAGGCATGTGTTTCATTATTCATCGTCTCCTTTTTCTCAGTGTCTTTTTTTTATTAAAGCATAGTATTTAAATATGAATATAACACTTTCCGAAAAATGATGTGTAACGTTTTCGTGACATTTCTGCCGGTCCGCGAAACAGCGCGCCAGGGAAAAGGGGAGTGGCGCTGTCCGAAAGGCCTTGACGGATGGTCCGGAAATAGAAAAAGACGTCCCGAAGGACGTCTTTTCAAGTTCTTTCCCCAGATTGCGGGAATAGGGTTCTCAGTAGTTTTCCGCCTTGACTTCAAAGAAAGCCTGCGGATGCTTGCAGACGGGGCAAAGTTCCGGCGCTTTGGTCCCAACGATGATATGGCCGCAGTTGCGGCATTCCCAAACCTTGACCTCGCTCTTTTCGAAGACCGCCTTGGTTTCCACGTTATGCAGCAGCTTGCGATACCGTTCTTCGTGGGTCTTTTCGATGGCGGCAACGCCGCGGAACTGGACAGCCAGCTCATGGAAGCCTTCTTCGTCGGCTTCTTTCGCCATGCGGTCGTACATGTCGGTCCATTCGTAGTTTTCCCCTTCGGCGGCGTGGACCAGGTTTTCCGGCGTATCGCCCATTTCCCCGAGGGCACGGAACCACAGTTTCGCGTGTTCCCGTTCATTGTCCGCGGTCTTCAGGAACAGGGCGGCAATCTGTTCATAGCCCTGTTTTTTCGCGACAGAAGCGAAGTAGGTGTATTTATTGCGAGCCATGGATTCCCCGGCGAAGGCTTCCCATAGATTCTTTTCTGTTTTCGTTCCAGCATACGGATTATTAGCCATTGTTAGACCTCCTCATTGACAGATAGCTTTTCTTTTGTCTGCGCAGCCGATATTCGACTGCTCGTTGATGACATTATCATACATCCAACTTGAAAAAGCAACAATAATTTTATACAATAATATAAAAATTCTGCGTTATCAGGACAAAATACGAATGCTATACGATTTTCCGAAAGGAGAGAAAGAAATGACATACGGAAATCCTGTGGCCCGGCACCGGGAGGATTCCCCGAAACTCCACGATGACTGGCTGGACTACCCCATCCATATCCGTTGGCACCGCCTGTCTGAATATCCGCAGCATCGCACGGTCGTGCATTGGCATGATGACATTGAACTGGTCGTTGTTCGGGAGGGCCGCATGATGTATAATGTCAACGGTACGGCCATGCTCTTGGGAAAGGACGAAGGGATGTTCGTCAACGCTCAGCAGACCCACTTTTCCTATCCGGCGGGGGATGGGGACTGTGCCTTCCTCGTTGTCCAGATTCATCCCGTGTTGCTGGAAGCGGTGCCGGCAATCCGGTCCCGCTTCGTGGATCCCATTACGGGCAATACGTCCCTGCCGTTTTTGTTTCTTTCCTACAAGGCGTTGTGGCAGGCCCGGATCCTGCAGCTCACCCAGAACATGCACCACGTGAAGGATACTTTGACGGCGCCCTTGCAGGTCTTGTCGAACTTCGCTGAAATTTGGGCGCTCCTGTATGACCATATGGAGCAGGGGCCCCGGGAATCGGTCGAGGACCAGGACTTGATCATCACGAAGAACATGATCGGTTTCATCCAGCAGCACTATGAGCAGCGCATCACGCTGCAGGATATCGCGGCGGCTGGCGCTGTGGGACAGAGCAAGTGCTGCCAGCTCTTCGCCCGCTATTACCGGATTTCGCCGATCAACTATGTCAAGGAATATCGCCTCGACCAGGGGGCTTACCTGCTGCGCCGCACCAACCGTCCTGTGACGGAGATTGCCCTGTCTGTCGGGTTTAGCGATACGAGTTATTTTACAAAATGTTTCCGCCAGTGGTCGGGAAGGACACCGCGGAAGTACCGGCAGGAAAGTCGGGACGAAGCGGGAAACCCGGCCATGCGAAAAAAAAGGAAGGATGATGTGTGATGACATTTCGCGATGCATTGAAGACACGCCGTACGTTTTACCATTTGAAAAAAGAGATGCCCGTACCGGAAGAGGCAGTCCTGGCCCTAATCCGGGAAACGACCGCCCTGGTGCCAGACGCCTTCAACATGCGCAGCCAGCGCGTCGTTGTGGCCCTTGGAACCCGGCAGGACGAACTGTGGGACCGCATCGACGCGGCCTTCGGGGGAAAAGTGCCCCGCGAGAAAATCGAGGGCTTCCGGGCGGCGGCGGGAACCATCCTCTATTTTATCGATGAAGAGGTTGTGCGCGCCATGCAGGCAAAGGTTCCCCGTTATGCGGAGAACTTCCCCCTGTGGGCCAATCACGCCAACGGAATGCTGCAGATTTCCCTGTGGGCCGGCTTGACGGAACTGAGGCTGGGCGCCAATCTCCAGCATTACAACCCCGTCATCGACGACACCGTGCGGGAGCTGTTCGGCCTGCCTGCCAGCTACAAGCTGGTGGCCCAAATGCCGTTCGGTGGACGCGTCGCGGAGGCCGATCCGAAGGACGGCGAAGATATCGCCCGGCGGGTGACTGTTGCCCGGTAAAGGAAAGACCGGGGCGGTGGGACTCTTTGCCTGGGAACAGGAAATCGCGGAAAGGGACTGCGCGAACGGCGCAGTCTCTTTTTTGCGGCGCGGCGCGCGAAATTCGGCATGGACAGAATTCCCGATTTGTTATACTATTTTAGTATCTATAGGTGTGCGCATTTTTAAGCTATAGGAACCCCGTGCGTGGGGAAGCTCGCTGTGGAAAGCCCTTCTGCGGAACTTGTCTTTCGACAGCAAATTTGAGTGAAGAGGGAGAGGTTTTTATGTTGCAGAAAGGGGAGCCGAAAATCCTGACGGCTTTTTCCCTGGCGGCGGTCGTGCTGGTATTGGCCGGTCTGGCGGTCGCTGTCGTCCATTTCCATATGCCCGTCAAGGAAACGTACTGGGCCTTGACGCCTCCGGTCATCGCCATTGCCCTGGCCCTGATTACGAAGGAAGTCTACAGTTCCCTGTTCTTGGGAATCCTGACAGGCGCGTTCCTGAACGCCGGGTTTGACCTGGTGGGGACGCTGAACCAGGTTTTCACAGGCGGCCTGATCAAGGTACTGGCGGACAAATGGAATGTGGGCATCCTGATTTTCCTGATTGTTCTGGGCATGATGGTCCAGCTCATGAACCGCGCCGGCGGATCCGCCGCTTTTGGCCGCTGGGCATCGGGTCATATCAAGACCCGCATGGGGGCGCAGCTCGCGACGCTCGTTCTGGGCTGCCTTATCTTCATCGACGATTACTTCAACTGCCTGACTGTGGGCAGCGTCATGCGGCCTGTCACGGACAAGCACATGGTGAGCCGGGCGAAACTGGCCTACCTGATCGACTCGACGGCGGCACCCATCTGCATTATCGCGCCGATTTCCTCCTGGGCGGCTGCGGTGTCGGGCTTCGTGAAAGGGGAGAACGGCATCAACCTCTTCGTCCAGTCCATTCCCTTCAACTTCTACGCTTTGCTGACCATCGTCATGATGATCCTTCTCATTGTCTTCAACATCGACTACGGTCCCATGGCGGACTATGAGCGCAAGGCCATCCACGAAGGGGACCTGCACAACACGGGCTCCCGCACGGAGACGGCGGAAGCGGAAGAGAATTCCGGGGGGCGGGGCGGCGTCATCGACATGCTCCTGCCCATCGGGTCCCTCATCATCTGCTGCGTTGTCGGCATGATTTACACGGGCGGTTTCTTCGAAGGAACGAGTTTCGTCGAATCCTTCGCCAACAGCGACGCGTCCGTCGGCCTGGTTTTGGGGTCTTCCGTGGCCCTGTTCATTACGGTCGTCTTCTACCTGGTCCGCCAGGTCCTGCCGTTCGCTTCGTGCATGGAATGCCTGCCCGAAGGCTTCAAACAGATGGTGCCGGCTATGCTGATCCTTTCTTTCGCCTGGTCCCTGAAGGCCATGACGGACGACTTGGGGGCGGCGAAGTTCGTTGCCGGTGTTGTGGCCCATTCGGCAGGGAATTTCATGAACTTCCTGCCGTGCATCATTTTCCTGATTGCCATCGGCCTGGCTTTCGCGACGGGCACGTCCTGGGGCACCTTCGGAATCCTGATTCCCATTGTCGTCAGCTGCTTCCAGGGGACGGACCACACCATGATGGTCATCTCCATTTCGGCCTGCATGGCCGGTGCCGTCTGCGGCGACCACTGCTCCCCCATTTCCGATACGACCATCATGTCGTCGGCGGGGGCCCAGTGTGTCCACTTGAATCACGTGACCACGCAGCTGCCGTACGCGCTGACCGTGGCCGGCGTTTCTTTCTTTACGTTCCTGATCGCCGGCTTCTCGAAGAGCGCGCCCATTTCGCTCTGCTTCGGTATCGCCATCCTGACGATGGTCCTGATGGCCATGCGGCGGCGCAGCCTGCTCCGGAACCGCGCGTAAGCGGTACGGTGAAACCGGTGGCGTGCCGGTAGACTTCAGTCCAGAATTCCCGAAACGGGATGGGAGGAACTTATGCTGAAAGATGGTAAGGTTTGGATTGCGCAAACAGAAGCGGGAGAGAATGTCTTCCTGCTGCCGAAGATGGCCAACCGCCACGGCCTCGTCGCCGGGGCGACGGGCACGGGCAAAACGGTGACCCTGAAGGTGCTCGCCGAGTCCTTCAGCGCCATGGGCGTGCCGGTCTTCATGGCCGACGTCAAAGGGGATATTTCCGGCATGATGTGTCCCGGCACGGACAGCCCGGAGATGCAAAAACGCATCGGGCGGTTTGGCCTGGCGGACGCGGGGTTCACGTACAGCGGCTGTCCGGTGACGATTTGGGATATCTTCGGGGAACAGGGCATCCCCCTGCGGACGACCATTTCCGAGATCGGGCCTGTGCTCCTGGCCCGCATCCTGCAGCTCAACCCGCTGCAGGGCGACATCTTGTCCATTGTCTTCAAAATCGCCGATGACAGCAAGCTGCTCCTGATCGATACGAAGGACCTGAAGGCCATGCTTCGCTATGTGTCGGAACACCGGACCGATTTCGAAGGGGACTACGGCAAAATGAGCAGCCAGTCCCTGGCGGCCATCATGCGGGCCGTCGTGGCACTGGAATTGGCCGGCGGCGACCGTTTCTTCGGCGAGCCGGCCCTGCAGATCACGGACTGGCTGTGCCAGGAAAACGGCAAGGGCATGATTCATATCCTGGACAGCCGCAGCCTCATCCAGAACGGCACCATGTACTCCACCTTCCTGCTGTGGATGATTTCGGAACTTTTCGAGACCCTGCCCGAAGTGGGCGACATGGCGAAACCGAAGATGGTCTTTTTCTTCGATGAAGCGCACCTGCTCTTTCACGATGCGTCCAAAACCTTGCTGGACAAGATTGAGCAGGTCGTCAAACTGATCCGCTCGAAGGGTGTCGGCATTTATTTCTGCACGCAGAATCCGGCGGACATCCCCGACGGGGTCTTGGCCCAGCTGGGCAACAAGATCCAGCACGGTCTGCGGGCCTACACGCCGGCGGACCAGAAGGCCGTTAAGGCGGCCGCGGCTTCGTACCGTGCCAACCCGGCCTTCGATACGGAGCAGACCATCCTGTCCCTCGGCACGGGCAAAGCCGTTGTTTCCTTCTTGGGCGAAGACGGTGTTCCCGGCATGGCCCAGAGCGTGGCAATCCTGCCGCCGCAGAGCAGCATGGGTGCCGCTCCCGATACGCTGCGGGACCAGGCCGTCAAGGGCAGCATGCTGTATAGCAAGTACGCTGCCTATTTCGACCGCGATTCGGCCTACGAAGTCCTGGCCCGCCAGGACGAAGCCGAGGCGAAAGCGGCGGCCCAGGCGGCGGAAGAAGCCGAACGGGCTAAAGAAGAGGAAAAGCGCCTGAAGGAAGAAGCCAAGCTGGCCGAACGGGAAGAACGGGCCAAGACCCGGGCCGTCAAGAGCGTGGGCAATTCCATCCTGGGCTCCGTCGGACGCCAGGTCGGCCGTGAAGTGGGCGGCAAGGTGCTGGGCAGTTTCGGACGGGCCGTGGGCGGCAACGTCGGCGCCAGCATCGTCCGTGGCATCTTCGGGACCTTCTTCAAGGGATAAGATTCACGAAAACGGAAGAAGAAACAGGACCCCGCGCGGCGCCCTGCCATAGAAAAAACGGCGCCTGCCAGAGGAAACTCCGGCAGGCGCCGTTTGTCGTTGTAGGAAAGGTGGAATCGGGCGGATCGTCCGTGGCCGGACATTGCCGGCAGGTCAGCTTCGACATCTTGCCCCGACCAAGTGGCCGGCGAGGAGGACGGCGGCGCTGACGGCGACACCGAGAAAGACCGGCTTGACGGATGTTCCGGACAAGGTCGCCGCGAGAGCCACGACGGTGCTCAGGAGGAGTGAGGCCAGGACCCAGTGTCCCGGGACGGCACGCGGCGCGAAGATGGCCAGGGTCAGGGGCAGGAAGACGCCGGCCCCGCGCAGGGCCATGGACAGGAAATTCCAGAACAGGATCTGCGAGTCCGCGTGGGCGATGGCGAAGACGCTGGCAGCGGCCAGGATGACGACGATGAGACCGCGGGCCAGATGGAGCTGATTCCGCCCTTCCTGCAGGCGCAGGAGAGGGGTCAGCAGGTCCTTGGTCAGCATGGTGCTGATGCCTAGGCTGAGGCCGCCGATGGACCCGATGAGGGACAGGACGATGCCGCCGAGGGCCAGGGAACCGATCCAGGCCGGCTGGTGTTCCAACAGATAGGTCGGCAGGACCAGCATGGCCGGCACATCCGGTCGCGCCACGTGCATGTACATACCGATGAGGGAGCAGGGGAGCCCGACAGGAATCGTGATGAGGGCGCCGGCGAAGGACCCGTACATGGCGGTCTTCGGGCTTGACGCCGAAAACAGGCATTGGATGTAGGTCTGTGTCGACAGGACGCCGACCAGCAGGGACAGGAAATTCGACAGGGCCGAGTCGACGCCGCGGCCGAAAAGGCTGTACCAGGGAAAGGCCGACAGCGCCGCCGCGTACCGGGGGTCCGTATGCAGGGCCGTATAGGCCGACGCGCCTGACAGAAGCAGGGTGACCCAGATTAGGACCATTTTCAGGATTCCACCGACCCCAGCGCTTTTCATGCCGCCGAAAAAGATGTAGGCGAAGACCAGGAGCAGCAGCAGCAGCGTCGACAGGGACGCCGGCGTGCCGAAGAGGGCGGAAATCATTTCCATGCCCGGCAGGAGACTGGCCACAATGCTGAAAAAGATGCCCAGGGAAGCGACGACCGTGGCGGCTTTGCCGACGGCGTCCCCGTAGTGCAGGGAGAGATATTGGGGGATGGTCTCCAGGTTGGTCCGGCGCAGGGGCCGGGCGTAAAAAAGACCCATGAGGATAAAGGTAATTCCCGATCCGAGCGTGAACCACCAGGCCGACAGGCCGACCGACGAAGCGAGCTGCGCCGTGCCGATGGTGGCACCGCCGCCTACCATGGTGCCGGCCAGGCTCCCGGCCAGCATGGCCGGTCCGGCGGAGCGGCCTCCCAGAGTGTATCCCTCGGCTGTGCGGACCGTCCGGGATGCGTAAATGCCCCCGCCGATGACCAGGAAAATCGTCATCAGCAGCAGGGTGAGCTGCAAAGGTGTAATCGTCAGTTGCATACAGGCCTCCGGAAAAGGGAAAGCGGGATAAGGCAAGACAGAGATGGCGGAAACACGAGCGGGATAACTATTTTCAATCACTGTAATTATATACCAGAAATATAAAATATACCAGAAATACAAACGAGAGACGGTTTTTGGGAAATGGGTTCCGAATTATGTCTGCTTTCGCGCTGTTACTCCCTATATTCCTAACACTGTCGGTTGCACAAGGATTGAGAATTATGATAGAATTGAATTGTAAGAATTTTGTAAATAAATTTAGAAAAGTGTACGCTGTGGCGTGAAACGGTCGTTTCCATAAGTTGCGGTGGCAATTTGTGAGCGGATATTTTTAAATTAACAAAGGAAGAGGTGGTATTATGAAGTGGAAATCAATGTTGGCGGTGGCCTTGACCGGCTTGTCTATCCTGGCAGCCGGTTGTGGCGGTGGCGGCGACAAGAAGCAGGCTGATTCGGCCGGCGGACAGTCCCTGAAAGGAAAGAAACTGGTAATGTATGTGTCTTTCCATGAAGATACGGCGAAAGAGCTGTCGGCGCTTTTTAAGAAAAAGACCGGAGCTGACGTAAGCTTTATTCGTCTCCCGACCGGTGAAGCTCTGGCACGTATCAAAGCGGAAAAGGATGCTCCCAAGGCAGATATTTGGTTGGGCGGTACGGCTGATGCCCATGCCAAAGCTGCGGCGGATGGCCTGCTGGAAGCCTATAAGACGCCGAATGCCAAGATGATCCTTCCGGAATATCAGGATCCGAAGGGATTCTGGTACGGCACGTATCTGGAAGTGCTTTCCATCGGTTACAATGAAAAACGGTTTAAGGAAGAGTTTGAGCCAAAGGGAATCAAACCTCCGACGACGTTGCAGGATTTGCTGAAACCGGAGTTTAAGGGCGAAATCATTATGCCGGATCCCAGAAAGTCCGGTACGGGCAATACCTTCATCAGCTCTATTCTGCAGAGCATGGGTGAAGAAAAGGGCTGGGCTTACCTAAAATCCCTGAAACCGCAGGTCGCGCAGTTCACGCCGTCCGGTTTCACCCCTGGACAGAAGACGGGTGCCGGTGAATATCTTATTTGCGTCAACTTCATCTCCGATCAGATGCTGGTCAGCAACAAGGGTCAGAAAATCCACAGCACGATTTATGACAACTCCGGGTGGACCACCTGCCCGGTCGGCAAGATTAAAAATGATGCCAACAGTGATGTAGCGAAGGCGTTCATCGATTTCGTATTGACCAAGGAAGCAGGAGACATTCTGGTCCGTACCACGAACGGTATTGCCTGCAATCCAGACGTAGCTCCTCCGAAGGGCATGAAATCCCTGAAAGAGCTGCCGCTGTACAAGGAATATGACCTTGTCAAAGCAGGTGCAGACAAACAGAAGAACACGGATACGTTCTTTGGTAAATAAGGAAATCTGCCTCCGCTTTCGGGCGGAGGCATTTTTTCCGCCTCCGATTCGGGCCGTTTGAACATTCCATACTGTATTTAGGAGCAAAATGCTATCATGACTGAGAAAGAAACAGGCCGTGAACATACAGGAATCGCCGCTGAAATGAAAGTGCTGCTGCGGGAACCTCCACTGTTCCTTAGCATTGCTGCCGTGTTCCTGCTCTTCGCTGTCTTCATCATCTATCCTTTTGTAAAAATCCTTTTGGTTCCGTCGGCTGATGATTGGGTGCGGGCCATTACCGGCAAAGAATATTTAATCGTCTTTGCCCATACGTTGTTCTCGTCGCTGATCGCCACGACAACGGCGATTGTATTTGGCTTTCTGTTCGCCTATGGTATCAACTACACACACATGCCGTGCAAACGGTTTTTCCAAGTCGTAGCCCTGCTGCCGACCATGGCTCCCTCCGTCGTATCGGGGCTAGCCTTTATCATGCTGTTCGGCCGGCGAGGGTTTGTCACCTGGAATCTGTTGCATCTGCACGTGGATTTGTATGGCCCCTTCGGCCTTTGGGTCGCCCAGACAATCGCTTTCTTCCCGTTGGCGTACATTACCATCTCGGGGGTACTGAAGAGTATCAGTCCCAACCTGGAGCTTGCCGCACAGAATCTGGGGGCACGCGGCTGGTATCTGTTCCGGACCGTTACGCTCCGTCTGGCGACACCCGGCCTGGCCAGTGCCTTTTTGCTGGTAGCGATCAACTCCTTGGCCGATTTTGGCAACCCCATGCTGGTCGGTGGTAACTACCACGTCCTTGCCACAGAAGCATACGCACAAGTCACTGGCGCCTGGGATATGCCCATGGGCGCGACTTTATCTGTCTTCCTGGTAATCCCCACGTTGATTGTCTTTTTTATTCAGAGGTATTATCTGGAAAAGAATTCTTACGTTACGGTTACGGGCAAACCAGTTTCCGGTTTGATCCGCGTGACTGCCAGCCCTTTGGTGACCCGGCTCCTGTGGTGCTTCTGCATGCTTGTAAGTTTGGTCATCCTGATGATCATCGGTGTTGTTTTCCTCTTCGCATTCACCGTGGCTTTTGGGGCGGATTACACCTTTACGCTGCAATATTTCCGGGAGGGCGTCATCCAGTCGAAAGTCATGCTTCATTCCTGGGTCGCCTCTATGTCGACGGCGGCTATTACAACAGTCCTTGGCATTGCCTTGGCCTTCCTCACAATCCGTAAGAAATTCCCGGGACGCACGGTAATGGATTTTCTGGCCATGCTTCCTGTATCCCTGCCCGGGACCTTTATCGGCCTGGCGTTGATTCTCGCTTTCAACGACGGCCCGCTGGAATTGACAGGAACCTTGGGTATCATTATTCTTGGTATGGCCTTGCGTCAGCTTCCTGTAGGGTATCGGCAGGCGGTAGCCGGGTTGAAACAGATCGAGGCATCGCTGGAGCAGGCGTCAACCAACTTGGGCGCGAACAGTTTTGCGACGTTCCGGCGTATTGTCTTGCCGATGTTGAAAAACTCGCTGTCAGTGAGCTTTGTCTACGCGTTCATGCGTTCCATGAACACATTGTCTACGGTTATTTTCCTCGTTTCGCCGGAATGGAACCTGGCTTCGATTAACATCATGAGCCTGGCCAACCAGGGATTCCTTCCCACGGCGAGCGCCACGGCCGTCGGCATCATGTTGGTGATTTACATTACCTTCGGTATCGTGAAATTGATCTTCCGGGATAAGATCAACATCTTTGACCTTTAATGGAAAGCAGGGGCGATTATGACAGAATATGTATTGGAATTAAAGAACATCAACAAATATTTCGGAAAAAATCATGTTATTAAAAATGTATCCATGAATTTTAAAAAAGGGGATTTCGTCACGTTCCTCGGACCCTCCGGGTGCGGCAAGACGACGATTCTCCGTATGATTGCGGGTTTCTACGAACCTGATGACGGCGAGATCCTTCTCAACAAGCGGAATATCGAGCGGGTACCGCCTTACGCGCGAAATGCCGCCATGGTTTTCCAGGAATACGCCTTGTTCCCCCATATGAATGTATACGAAAACGTTTCCTATGGACTGTCCGTCAAAGGGATGGGCAAAGCGGAAATGGATGAAAAGGTTAAGAAAGCATTGACCTTGATGCAGCTGCAAGGCATGGAAGCGCGATATCCGAATCAGATGTCGGGCGGCCAGCAGCAGCGCGTGGCAGTCGCCAGGGCGCTTGTCATGGATCCGGAAATCCTGCTTTTGGACGAACCGTTGTCCAATTTGGATGCGAAGCTGCGGGAAAGCGTACGTGTCGAATTGCGGGATATCCAACGGCAGATGAACTTATCGACGATTTATGTCACTCATGACCAGTCGGAGGCTTTGTCCATGTCCGACTGCATTGTGGTTTTGAAAGATGGCGTCGTCCATCAGGTCGGAACTCCGCAAGAAATTTATTTCGAACCCAAAACCGCCTTTGTCGCGGACTTTATCGGTACGACCAACCTGCTGGCTGTCAAAGGGGTCAACGCCCACGAGGTCCGATATGAGGGTGTCTCTATCAAGACGGACAAGACGGTGCAGGCAGGAAAGGACTACGCGATCAGTATCCGCCCCGAATGCATCGGCCTCTCTGAAAAGCCGGTCAATGGGAAGGTCAATGTGAAAACGAACATCTTCAACAAGATGTTCCTCGGCGAAAAGGTTCGGTATTTCGTTCACGACGCGGCGGGAAAAGAGTGGATTATCGATGTGTTCGATCCCGGAAAGAAACTGCTTTCTGGCGAAGTCTATGTCCATTTTCCCGATGCCAAGGCGTGGCTGATTGAGGAGTCCCTAACGGTTTGAGTGGACAGGAGAGGCAAATGTCATGTTAGACGGGTTGAAAAAACAGGTCTTTGACGCCAATCTCGAATTGGTTCGGCAAGGTCTGGTCTTGTACACGTGGGGCAATGCCAGTGCTATCGACCGGTCGCAGAGCCTGGTCGTGATTAAGCCGTCAGGTGTTTCCTACGAGCGGATGGACTGGACGGATATGGTCGTGGTGGATGCCGGGACGGGAACCGTGGTGGAAGGCAGATGGAAGCCTTCTTCCGATACGCCGACCCATTTGGAATTGTACCGTGCGTTTGAAGACATCGGGGGAGTCGTCCATACTCATTCAACGAATGCGACGGCCTTTGCCCAGGCGGGGAAGGAGATTCCCGCCCTGGGAACGACCCAGGCGGACTACTTTTACGGTTCTATACCGTGTACGCGCTTGTTGACACGGGAAGAAACCGAAACGGACTACGAAAGGAATACCGGCAAGGTAATCGTAGAAACGTTGCGGGAACGAAATCTCCCGGTCCTCGCGGTACCGGGAATCGTTGTCCGGAACCACGGTCCTTTCGCTTGGGGAAAAGATGCGGCAGAAGCTGTTTATCATGCGACCGTATTGGAACGGGTGGCGGAGATGGATATCAAGACGCTTCTCCTGAATCCCCACAGTCTCATGCCATCCTACATCCTGGACAAACATTACCAACGGAAACATGGGGCCCACGCCTACTATGGGCAGGGGAACCACTCGTAATCTGCTAAAGATGCCGCCCTTCGGGGCGGCATTTCTCTCATATGAACATTTTCCTCAAGTGTTTGAATTCGTGCTATAATGGAAACAAATTTCAGGCAGGGGTTCTGCCGGATACGGGTGATGGTATGAACGAACAAAAAGGAACGAAACGCCGCGGCGCCGCGCCGGTCCTCCGTTTCGACGAGGCCGTGGTACGGCGCGTGCAGGCGCGGATGCTCGATGAAGAACGGACGCGGCTGCTGGCGGAGTTTTTCAAGGTCCTGGGCGATCCGACCCGTGTGCGGATCATTAACGCCCTGGCCAACGAGGAACTGTGCGTCAGTGATTTGGCGGCGGCGCTGGAAATGACCCAGTCTGCCGTGTCGCATCAGCTCAAGCTGCTGCGCATGGCCAATCAGGTCAAGACGCGGCGGGAAGGGAAAAGCATCTTTTATTCTTTGGACGACCAGCATGTCCTGGACATCCAGGAGGAAGCGTTGACCCATATCAGCCATAAGATGGCAGAGCATTTGGAAGGGTAAGGAGGCGAAGGCCATGAGAGCGAAGTGTGCGGCTTGTCCGACCCACGCGTGCTATACGAAGGGCGTGAATTGCACCGGCGTGCCTGCGGACGAAGTGCGTCGCGCCTATACGGAAGAAGAACTGCAGATGATGGATGCGGCGGCATACGTGGAAGGCACCTTCTACAGCAACATCACGCGCCTGCAGGAGATTGCGGAATTCGCCAAAAAGATGGGGTACCGGAAATTGGGACTGGCGTTCTGCATCGGCCTGAACGAGGAGGCGCGCTATATTGCCCGCTATTACGAGAAACAGGGCTTCGAGGTGTACAGCGTGTGCTGCAAGAACTGCAGTTTTGCCAAGAAAGAGTTCGGCCTGCGTCAGGTCAAGCCCGAACTGGACCACGAGGCCATGTGCAATCCGAAATTCCAGGCGCGCTTCCTGGAGGAACAGGGCGTGGAACTGTCCATCGTGTGCGGCCTTTGCGTTGGGCACGATTCGATCTTTATTGCCAACAGCCATGTCCCTGTGACCTATCTTGTCGTCAAGGACCGCCTCTTGGCCCACAATCCGCTGGGCGCCATTTATTCGCGGTACTGGAAGCGGAAGCTGGATATCATGGACCTGGACGAGGTTTGACATGGCCATGACCCTTTTGTGGAATCTTTTCGAATGGGCCGGCACCCTTTCCTTCGCCGTGTCCGGCGCCATTGTGGGCATGCGGAAGCAAATGGATCTCTTCGGGATTGCCGTCCTCGCCATCGTGACGGCCGTGGGCGGCGGCATCCTGCGGGATGTATTGGCCGGACAGGCGCCACCCAGGGCATTTCGGGAACCGGCGGCGTTTCTTGGGGCGTTGGCCGTCGGCGTCCTCCTGGCCTTTTATCTGCACCGGAACCGCATGACGGGACGGCGCAAACGGATCCTGTCCTTGCTCTATGCCGCGGCGGATACGGTGGGACTGGCGTCCTTTACGGTGACGGGAGCCATGGTCGGGCTCGGCGGCATCGCACCCGACAGCTTCGTCTATCCCGTCGTGCTGGGCCTCGTGACGGCCGTGGGCGGCGGTGTCCTGCGGGATCTTATGGCCCAGCGCGTGCCGGCGGTCTTCGTGACCGACGTGTACGCCACGGCATCCCTGGCGGGGGCTGTCGCCTTGTGCGTCGTCTGGCGCGCGGGGTATGCCCCGGCGGCGCCCTGGGTGGCCGTCGGCGTCATTGCCGTCCTGCGCTGCCTGGCCATCCGCTATCGCTGGCAGTTGTTCCGCCCGACGGGGCGGCGGGAGAGAGGAGATCGGTAACCCATGGAGCTTCAGGAAAAAGAAGAACGGCTGGCCCGCTTGCGGGAGGAAATGGACCAGTGCGCGTCGTGTCCCCTGCGGGAGCATTGCAAGGCTCCTGTCGGCTGGTATGGCTGCGCCGACAGCCCGATTTTCTTCGTAGGGGAGGCGCCGGGCGGCGTCGAGGATGACTACGGGTGTCCCCTGATCGGGCCGTCGGGACAGCTGCTGGACAAGGCCTTGTGGTCGGTCCAGATGACGCGGGACCGTGTCTTTACGACGAACATTGTCAAATGCCGCCCCCGGGGCAACCGCACACCGGACCTGCGGGAGGCGGAACACTGCGCCAAGGTCTGGCTCGCCCGGGAGCTGGCCATCGTGCAGCCCAAGGTGGTGGTGGCCCTGGGCAGCGTGGCCCTGCACTTCCTCGGTACGCCGGATATGCGCATCACGCGGCAGCGGGGGCAGTGGTTCCACACCCGTGAGGGCTGCGACTGTCTGGCCACGTTCCACCCGTCTTACCTGTTGCGCCAGAGCGGGCACGCCCAGGTCCAGGCCAAATGGGCGGTGTTCCATGACCTGCAGGCAGCCCGGGCGAGGGCTGCCGCCGCCGTTCCGGGGTACCGTTTCGCGTCGGACGCGCCGCCGGATTTATTCGCCCTGTTTCCAAAGCGTCCGTAGCGGGAAAGACGGGCCGGGACGCCCGTTTCACGCGTAAAGATTGCACAATTCTATTTATTGACACGCTATGGTTGTATTGATAGAATTAACATGAGTGAGTATCCCTCCGAAAGTGTATAGGTTGTTACATCTATGTCCTCCGGGAACAGGAGGTCAGCTTTCGTGTTTTCAAATCCAAACAGGGAGAAGGAGCAAAAAATGAAAGTTGCGATCATTATGGGCAGCAATTCCGACTGGCCGAAACTCGAACCGGCAGAGGCCGTGCTGAAGGAATTCGGCGTGGAAGTGGAAGTGTGTGTCGCCTCGGCGCACCGGACTCCGGACAAGGTCCATGAGTTTGCCGCCGGCGCCCGCGGCCGCGGGGTGGAAGCCATCCTTTCCGCAGCCGGGCTGGCCGCGCATCTGGGCGGGGTTGTGGCGTCCTACACGACCCTTCCCGTTATCGGGATCCCGATTGGTGGTGGTCCCCTGAACGGCATGGACGCCCTCCTGAGCACGGTGCAGATGCCGTCGGGAGTCCCTGTCGCCGCCATGGCCATCGACGGCGCGAAAAACGCGGCCCTCTTCGCCGTGGAAATTATGGCGGGCAAGCACCCTGAACTGATTGCGAAACTGGATGCCTACCGGGAAAAGATGCGCGACGAAGTGGCGGCCAAGGCGGCCAAACTCGACGCGATGCGCGCGGGGAAATAAGGAAGGAGAACATGGTGTCCCATACCAACGATGTGTTTGAACTCGACAAGCTTCACGAGGAATGCGGCGTTTTCGGCGTCTATTCCCACAAGGAAGATGTACCCCTGAATATCTACTGGGGCCTCTATGCCCTGCAGCATCGTGGGCAGGAGAGCTGCGGCATTGCCGTCAGCGACGGTACGGAAATGCAGATCAAGCTCGGCATGGGCCTCGTGCAGGACGTGTTCCGGAACGGCACGGGGGATCTCATGGGCTTCATGGGAATCGGCCATACGCGGTATTCCACGACGGGCTCCAGCATGGCCTACAACATCCAGCCCCTGAAGGTCTACTATGATGGTGGCAACCTGGCCATGTCCCACAACGGAAACATTGCCAATGCGGCCGAATTGCGGGCCCGTCTCATGAACATGGGCTCCTTCTTCAAGACGACCGTCGACAGCGAAGTGGTCCTGAGCCTCATTGCCCGGTCTACCCAGACGACCCTGGAAGATCGTGTGGCAGACGCGGCGAACCAGTTGAAGGGGGCCTTTTCCTTCCTGTTCATGGATGACAGGAAGATGCTGGCCCTGCGCGATCCCTACGGCTTCCGCCCCCTGTGCCTGGGGCGGCTCGAACACGGCTGGGTTGTGGCGTCCGAGAGCTGTGCCCTCGATTTGGTCGGCGCCCGCTTTATCCGCGACGTGAAACCCGGGGAAATGCTCATCTTCGAAGACGACGACGCGGAACCGAAGAGCATCATGTACGCCAAGGATAAACCGGCGCACTACGCCCATTGTATTTTCGAATATGTCTATTTTGCCCGCACGGACAGTGTCATCGACGGGCAGAATGTTTACGAGGCCCGCGTGAACATGGGCCGCGAACTGGCCAAGGAAACCAAAGGAATCCACGCGGACATCGTCATTTCCGTCCCGGACTCCGGAACGGCCGCTTCCATCGGATACAGCCTGGAATCGGGCATCCCGTTCATGGAGGGCCTGACCAAGAACCGCTACATCGGGCGGACCTTTATCCAGCCGACCCAGGCCCAGCGCGTCAACGCCGTGCGCTTGAAACTGAATCCTGTCAAGTCCGTCGTGGCCGGCAAGTCCGTGGTCATGGTGGACGACTCCATCGTCCGCGGCACGACGAGCGGCAAAATTGTCAAGATGCTGCGCGACGCCGGCGCGAAAGAAGTGCACGTGTGCATTTCGTCTCCTGCCGTCACGGATCCCTGTTATTACGGCATCGATACGTCGGTCCGCAAGGAACTGATTGCCTCGACCCATACGGAAGAGGAAATCTGCCAATACATTGGCGCCGACAGCCTGCATTACATCTCCATGGAGGGGATGAAACGCGCCGTGACGAACGTGGCCGGGGAGGACCTGTGCTGCGCCTGCTTCAATGCCCGGTATCCGGACAATGTGGAAGAAGTCATCCGTCAGGGTTCCAAATTCATCTTTGAACATCAGAAATAACAGGAGGACGTCATGGACGAACAGAAGAAAGGCTTGACCTACGCGGATGCCGGGGTGGATATCGACGCTGGCAATAAGGCCGTGGAATTGATGAAGGACAGCGTCCGCGCCAGCTACCGCCCCGAAGTCATTGGCGATCTCGGCGGATTCGGCGGCCTCTTCGCCCTGAATACGAAAAAGTATAAAGAACCGGTTCTCGTGTCCGGCACGGACGGCGTCGGCACTAAGCTGAAACTGGCTTTCCAGATGAACCGCCACGATACGATCGGCCAGGACGCCGTGGCCATGTGTGTCAACGACATCCTCGTCCAGGGGGCGGAACCGCTGTTTTTCCTGGACTATATCGCCGTGGACAAGGTCGATTCCCAGAAGGTGGCGGACATTGTCAAAGGTGTCGCCGGGGCCTGCCGGGAATCGGGCTGCGCCCTCATTGGCGGCGAAACGGCGGAAATGCACGGGTTCTACGCGAAAGACGAATATGACATTGCCGGCTTTTGCGTCGGCGCCGTCGAGAAGAGCAAGATGATCACAGGCGACAAGGTCCGGGCCGGCGACGTGCTCCTGGGCCTGCCTTCCAGCGGGGTCCACTCCAACGGCTTCACGCTGGTCCGCAAAATCTGCTTCGAAATCATGCACTACGACGTGGACACATACATCGAGGACTTTGGTATGACCCTCGGCGAAAAACTGTTGACGCCGACGCGGCTTTATCCGAAAACCTGCCTGCCCCTGATCGAAAAGTTCGACCTGCATGGCATGGTCCACATCACCGGCGGCGGGTTCTACGACAACATTCCCCGTATCCTGCCCGACGACTGCGACGCCGAAGTGCGCGCGGACGCCTGGGAGGTGCCCGTGGTCTTCCGGAAACTCCAGGAATGGGGCGGGGTGCCGGACAAGGAAATGTACCGCACTTTCAACATGGGCGTGGGCATGGTCCTCGTCGTCGATCCGTCTGAGGCGGACGCGGTCCGGACCCATCTCCGCGCGGCCGGCGAAACGTTCTATGAGCTGGGTACGGTCGTGCCGGGCCACAAAAAAACGATCATGAAGGGCGGCGTGTTCGGTGACTAAGAAAATCGGTGTCGTTGTCAGCGGTCGCGGATCTAATTTGCAGGCCATCCTGGACCAGATAGACGCGGGGACGCTGCCTGTCGAAGTCGCCGTCGTCGTCAGTGACCATGGCGACGCCCTGGCCCTCGAACGGGCGGCGAAGCATCACATCCCGACGGTGGTGGTGGAACGCGGCGCCTGCGCGGACAAGGTAGAATTTGAGACAAAGATTGCGGAAGCGCTGGAGAGCCACGGGGCGGAACTCGTCGTTCTGGCAGGGTTCATGCGCATCCTGACGGGCGGCTTCATCAGCCGCTTCCCGCACCGCATCATGAATATCCATCCGGCGCTCCTGCCGAGCTTTACGGGCCTCCATGCCCAGGGACAGGCCGTGGCGTACGGGGTCAAGGTATCGGGCTGCACGGTCCACTTCGTCGACGAAGGGACGGATACGGGTCCCATCATCCTGCAGAAAGTCGTCCCCGTCCTGGACGACGATACGGAAGATTCCCTGGCCGCGCGTATCCTAGAGGAAGCGCACAAGGCGCTGCCCGAAGCGATTCGTTGGTGGGCCGAAGGGCGGCTGACGGTGACAGGCCGCAAGGTTTTCGTCCGTCCGTAAGAGGTTCGGGTGGTTTGGGCACAAATTTTGAGGGGGTATTTCTATGAGAATCCAGAGAGCATTGTTAAGCGTATCCGACAAGACCGGCATTACCAAACTGGCGGCCTTCCTGCATGAAATCGGGGTGGAAATCATTTCCACCGGCGGCACCATGAAAGCCATCCAGGATGCGGGCATCCCTGTGACCTACGTCAGCGACGTGACGGGGTTCCCGGAAATCATGGACGGGCGCGTCAAGACCCTGAATCCTTTCATCCACGGCGGCATCCTGGCAGTCCGCAGCAACCCGGACCATATGGCCCAGCTGAAGGAACACGGCATCAAGCCTATCGACCTGGTGGTTGTCAACCTCTATCCCTTCCGGGAAACCATTGCGAAGCCGAATGTGACCGAGGCGGAAGCCATCGAGAACATCGATATCGGCGGCCCGGCCATGGTCCGCGCGTCGGCGAAGAATTTCCGCGATGTGGTTATCATCACCAATCCGGCCCGCTATTCCAGCCTCATCGCCATGCTGCAGCAGCACGGCGATATCGACCTGACGACCCGCAAAACCCTGGCGAAGGAAGCATTCCGCCATACTTCGGAGTATGACGCCATGATTGCGGATTATCTGGAAAAACAGCTGACCAAGGGTTGAAAAAAGGACGGATACCATGAAACTGTTATTGATCGGCAGCGGCGGACGGGAACATGCCCTGGCATGGAAACTGTCCCAAAGCAGCCATGTAGAACAAATCCTGGTGATACCGGGCAATCCGGGCATCGCCCAGGTCCCTAAGTGCCAGTGCACGGACCTGGCTCTGGACGACTTGCAGAAAGTGGCGGATTTCGCCGAAGAGAACAGCGTCGACTTGACGGTGGTCGGGCCGGAAGCGACCCTCGTCGCCGGCATCGCCGATATTTTCCGTTCCCGCGGACTTCCCATCTTCGGGCCCGACAAGGCGGCGGCCGAACTGGAAGGTTCCAAGGCGTTTTCCAAGCGCCTCATGCAAAAATACCACATCCCGACAGCGGCGTTCCAGGTCTGCACGGACCTGGAGACCGCCAAGGCCTTCATTACGGAACACGGCGCGCCGATCGTCGTCAAGGCCGATGGCCTGGCGGCCGGCAAGGGCGTCGTCGTGGCCATGACGGTGAAAGAGGCCCTGGACGCGGTGACGGAAATGATGGCGGACCATAAATTCGGCTCCGCCGGCGCCAGTGTAGTCCTGGAGGAATTCATGGACGGGGAGGAAGCGTCTCTCCTGGCGTTTACGGACGGGAAAATTGTCATCCCCATGATTGCCTCCCAGGACCATAAGCGTGTCAACGACGGGGACGAGGGCCCCAACACGGGCGGCATGGGCGCTTACGCCCCGGCGCCTGTCATGACGGAGACCCTGCGCATCAAGGCCGTGGAAACCATCCTGAAACCGGTCATTGCAGCCCTGAACAAGGAAGGCCGCACGTACTGCGGCTGCCTCTATGCGGGCCTGATGATCAAGGGCGACACGATTAAGGTAGTGGAATTCAACTGCCGTTTCGGCGACCCGGAAACACAGGTCGTCCTGCCCCTGCTGGACAGCGACCTGGCGCAAATCATGCTGGCCTGCGCCACGGGTACCCTCGATGTGTCGATGGTCCAATGGAAACAGCAGGCCGCGGTCTGCGTCATCCTGGCCAGCGGCGGCTACCCCGCGTCCTATCCCAAAGGCCTGCCCATTACGGGCCTTGACGAGGTCGACGCCATGGAAGATGTCATGGTCTTTCACGCCGGTACCAAAACCGTGGACGGCCGGATTGTCACGAATGGCGGCCGTGTCCTTGGCGTGACGGCCCTGGGCGCGGATATCCGCGCGGCCCAGGAAAAGGCCTATGCCGCGGTCGGGAAAATCCACTTCGACGGAGAACATCACCGTACGGACATCGCCTGGAGAGCCTTGGCCCGGGCGGAAGAAAAAAGGTAAAATCCACTTGACGAACGCAGTTCATGCGAGTATGATGTAGGGAATATAAAAAACACGAAAGTGTTACAAAGATTACAGAACCACGAGTTCACTCTGCGGGCGAACGCAACAAGTCAATCGAAAAGGATGGTGCAAGATGGCATTTTTCTACGAAGAACCTTCTCATACGTTTAGTGAATATCTGCTCGTGCCGGGGTACTCCTCTTCCGAGTGCATTCCGGACAATGTTTCCTTGAAGACCCCGTTGGTTCGGTTCAAGAAGGGCGAAACGCCGACCCTGTCCCTGAACATCCCGATGGTGTCCGCCATCATGCAGTCCGTCTCCAACGATACCATGGCCGTCGCCCTTTCCCGCGAAGGCGGCTGCTCTTTCATTTACGGCTCCCAGTCCATTGAGGACGAAGCCCGGATGGTCCGCAACGTCAAAGGCTACCGTGCCGGGTTCGTCACAAGCGACTCCAACATCACGCCGGACAGCACCCTGCAAGACATCCTGGCCCTGAAAGCCAGGACAGGCCATTCCACCGTTGCCGTCACGAGCGATGGCACGGTCAACGGCAAGCTGGAAGGGATTGTCACCAGCCGTGATTACCGCGTCAGCCGGATGGCTCCCGATACCAAGGTCCGGGAGTTCATGACGCCCATTGCCAACATGATTGTCGGCACGAAAGATACGACCCTGCAGCAGGCCAACGATATCATTTGGGACAACAAGCTGAATACGCTGCCCATCATCGACGACGAAGGCCGCCTGCTCTACATGGTTTTCCGCAAGGATTACATCTCCCATAAGGAATATCCCCTGGAGCTCCTGGACGCCAAGAAACGCCATGTCGTCGGTGCCGGCATCAATACCCGCGACTACGAGGAACGCGTTCCGGCCCTGGTGGAAGCCGGTGTCGATGTCCTTTGCATCGACTCTTCCGAAGGCTTTTCCGAGTGGCAGAAACGCACGCTGACCTGGATCCGTTCCCAGTACGGCGATAAAGTGAAGGTTGGCGCCGGCAACGTCGTAGACGCCGAAGGGTTCCGCTTCCTCGCCGACTGCGGCGCCGACTTCGTCAAGGTCGGGATCGGCGGCGGTTCCATCTGCATCACCCGGGAAACCAAGGGCATCGGCCGCGGCCAGGCGACCGCCCTGATCGATGTCTGCAAGGCCCGTGACGAATACTACAAGGAAACGGGCGTCTACGTGCCGGTCTGCAGTGACGGCGGCATCGTCTATGACTATCACATGGTCCTGGCCCTGGCCATGGGGGCGGACTTCCTCATGCTGGGCCGTTATTTCGCCCGCTTCGACGAAAGCCCGACGAATCGTGTCAACGTCAACGGCAGCTACATGAAGGAATACTGGGGCGAAGGTTCCAACCGCGCCCGCAACTGGCAGCGCTATGATTTGGGCGGCTCCCAGAAGCTGTCCTTCGAAGAAGGCGTCGACTCCTACGTGCCGTACGCCGGCAGCCTGAAGGAAAACGTCAACCTGACGCTGGCCAAAATCCGTTCTACCATGTGCAACTGTGGGGCCCTGAGCCTGCAGGAACTGCGCGACAAGGCGAAGCTGACCCTGGTTTCGGCCACGTCCATTGTCGAAGGCGGCGCCCACGACGTCCTTCTCAAGGACAATTCTTCGCCGACCTACGCGAAATAAGCTGCTTTTGCGCAGCCTGTACCGCCAAAAAACGGCATGGACCGGCAGGGTCCGTACCGTACCGAACGGGGAGCCTGGCTCCCCGTTCTTTTTTTATGCCGGACTTTCCGGTCCGGTGGTATAATAAAAGCAGCCCTTTGCCGTACACCGGGAAAGGGAAGAGAAACGGTGCCGGGTCCCAGGGACAGGAAGATATTCCGCAGCCCGGCTGCCAGCGAAGGAGAGAGATCATGAAACGAAGGTTCCAAACCCTGCTGTGCGCGGCTGTCCTGACCGTCGCGGCAGGCCTGCTTACAGGCGCTGCCGCCTCGGCTTCCCCCACGCCGGGCGACGGGGCGCCGGACCGTAACCGTACGGCTGTGCCGGCGGCGCCGGTCGGGGCGCCCGTGGGCGCCGTGCCGGAGGGGACGAAGGCCACGGCACGGGCTTTTCGCGGCACTCTTGCCTACGTGCCGCTCGATACGCGTCCCGTGTCCTACGATTATGCCGTGGCGACCCTGCGGGCTGCCGGCTGGGATGTCGAAGTGCCGCCGAAGGAATTCCTGTCCTCGGCGCGGCAGACGGGTCGCTCGGACCAGATTTTCGAATGGCTCGAGGAGCAGTCCTCCCGGGCCGTGGCTGTCGTGGCCAGCGCCGATACGCTGATTTACGGAGGCCTTGTCGATTCGCGGACCCACCATTATGATGAGGCGGTCCTGGCGTCCCGGGCGGAACGGCTCTTGAACCTGAAGAAGCGGTCAGGCAGCCCCGACACGTATATTTTCGTGACCATCATGCGCTCGCCGAAGCAGAGCAGCGCCCCTGAGGAACCGGTTTATTACAAGGAGTGGGGAGCCCGGCTGTTCCGGCAGGGCGCCCTGCGGGACCAGGAGGAACTGACGGGACTCCGGCGCAGGGAACGGAAAGAACTGGCCGCCCTGGACGCGGCGATTCCGGCGGAGGTCGCCAAGGATTATTATGGCCGCCGCGCCTTGAATCTCAAAGTGACGGAACTCCTGATGCACGGGGTGGAAAACGAAAGCTTTGATTATATGCTCATCGGGCGGGATGACACGGCGCCCTTGTCGCAGGCACACAATGAAGCCCGCGATGTGGATACCCTCGTAGGCAGCATGCCCCGGGGCCGGATCCGCTTCTTTTCCGGCGCGGACCAGCTGGGGTTGCTTCTCCTGACCCGGGCCGTCAATCGCCTGACCTACACATATCCCCTGATTTACACCCAGTATGCGCCGGGCAAGGGACCGGACACGATCCCCTCCTATGAGGATGACACGGCCCGTGCGTCCGTGTGGAACCACATTTTCTCCGCCGGGGCGTTTCCGACACGCCGCGCGGATCACGCCGATTTCCTGTTGGCGGAGAACACGCCTTATGACGGCGTGACACCGGAGGCGACCAGCGCCTTGAACACGGGAATCCCCGACGCGCATACCAGGGAATTCCTCGACTATATCGATACCCATATCCGCGAGGGACGACGCGTCATTGTGGCGGATACGGCCTTTGGCAACGGGGCGGACAAAGCCCTTGTCCAGGGTCTCTTTGCGCGCGGCCTGGCCTATAAGGTCGCCGCCTACGACGGCTGGAATACGCCGGGCAATGCTTTGGGGTACGCCCTTGCCCAGGGAATCCTGTCGCCGTCCATGTCCGCCGGGGACCACCGGCGCATGCTCGAAGTGCGTTACCTGGACGACTGGGCCTATCAGGCCCAGGCCCGCCAGCTTGTGGCGCAGCGGGTCATCTGGCCCCAGGGATTGCCGGCCAAGGGGCTGCAGGGCCGTACCCTGGTCCAGGTGGAAGACGCCGTCCAGGCCGCCATGGTGGAGACGGCGGAACCCCTTTTGGGGGACGTGGTCCATCAGTACCGCTTTGTCCTTCCCTGGCAGCGGCTTTTCGAAGTGCAGCCCCTGCGGAAGGAATGAAGGCGCTGCCGCCTGGGGTGGCAGGAGGGCCGCCGCAGCGTGGCCTGGGGGCCACAGCAGCAGAACCTGAACCGCCCCTGCCGGCAGCGCCGGCAGGGGCGGTATGTTTACGGGGCAGGTGTGGGGTTGTCGGGACGGGAAGCCCTGTTCCCTGGGGAGAGGGACATCCGCGTGGGCTTAGACGCCCTGGATTTCCAGGTCTTTGCTAAAGGTTTTCCGGAACCACGCCCTGTTTTCGTTCAACTGGTGTTGTTCAATTAACGCGGGTCCGTCGGCTTTGGTGATCTCCAGGATGGCCTTGCCCTGCTCCATGCGGGGACGGATGGCGGTGATCTTGCCGCTTTCCGTGTAATCCAGGCATTCGGCTAACCCCAGGAGGACGGCCATCTTGCCGACTTCTTCCCACTCCCTGTCGGTCAGGAGGGTGCGGAAACTGTGATTGCGGAAATAGTTTTTCGCCTGTCCATTGTGCCAGGCTGCCACGACGGCGCACATCATCTGTTCCGTGTGGGTGAGGCCGAAAAGTTTGGCGTTGAGGATCATGTAGGCCGAATGGCGGGCATGGCTGTAGTAGTTGATGGTAATGCCGATGTCGTGGAGGAGGGCCGTGACACGCATCAGGCGGCGGTAGCGCCGGTTGATGCCCAGCGGTTTGCTCCAGCTGTCAAAGAGTGTCAGGGCCAGGCTGGCCACGTGGCGGCAGTGCTCGATATTGTTGGAATACAGGTGCAGCACGTTCCAGGTGCTGGCCTCCAGGATATCCTCCGCAATGAGGGGGAGGAAACGCTGCTTGGCATAGTAGTCGTAGAACAGGCCTTCGCGCAGGCCGCAGCCCGACGTGATGATCTTTTTGCTGCCTGTCACGTCGAGAAGATAGTTTATGATGCTCATGCCGCCCAGGATGATGTCTGCCCGTTCCGATGACAGGCCCGGGACCTTTTTGCGGGTGTCCAGGTCCATGGCCCGGAGACGCTTGAAAACGTTGCGCACGGTCTGGGCCGTGACCGCGTAGTTATGGATTTTGCTGGTCGGATAGTGACGCTCCTTCTGGATGATGCGGGCTACCGTACGGGCCGTGCCACCCACGCCGATGAGGGGCAGCTTCGTATCCTGGAGCCAGGCGTATTTGCTGATTTTTGAGGCGAGCAGGTAATTGACGTCGCTGAAGACGCTGTTCGACAAGATGCCGCGAATGTTGAACATGGCCGTCGTATTGACCGCTCCCATGGGAATGGAAACGGACTCGACGATTTGCCGGTCCCGGAACAGGACGAGTTCCGTCGAACCGCCGCCCAGGTCGAAGAGGATGCCGTCTTTCACGCTCAGCGTGTTCACCGTCCCCAGAAAGCTCAGGAAGGCTTCCGCCGTGCCAGGGAGAATGTGCAGGTTGATGCCCGTTTTTTCCGCGACGAGCTTTGTCAGTTCCTGTCCGTTGGAGGCATTGCGGATCGCGGCCGTGGCGACAGCGATAATCTTGTCCGCCTTGTTCTGCCGGCACATGAACGCAAAGGCCTGCATGGTGGACAGGGTCAGCTCGAAGGCCTTCGCGTCGAGGCGGCCGTCTTTGGTCAGCCGCTGGGACAGACGCAGGGTCTCCTTCTGGTTGAACACCATGTTGTAGGCGCCGTTGCTGTAGATCTGGCTGATGACTAGACGCGCCGAGTTGGAACCGATATCGATAATGGCGATGCGCTGCATTTTTCTCTCCTTGCCCCGACTGTCTGCCGGGGCGCCCCGGATTCCGTGGTCGTTACAAATCTATTATATACCAAATTGCGGAAGTCCGGGGTGGATTTTACGCCGATTTTATGCCATTTTGTATATCATCATGGTAGATGTCCGACGCCTTTCGGCGGAAAAGGACTTCCAGGAAATTTGTCGAACTATATACTGTTAGGGAGTTTGAAGTTTGCCATTCTGTTGCTGAGGTGTTTGTATGCCGAAACGTAAAACCTATACGAGCCTGGCCGTTATCCACCTGGGCTCCGAAATGATCCGCATGCAGATTGTGGAATTCCGCAGCCTGCGGCGCATCAAAGTCATCGAACAATGCGACTATCCCATCCGCCTGGGTGAGGAATCCTTTGCCCACAAGATCATTCCCTTTCCCATGGTGGAGGAAATCTGCCAGGTCCTGCACGGATTCCGGGAGTTGATGCAGGACTATGGCGTTGAAGTGTACCGTGCCCAGGCGACAACGGCTGTCCGGGAGGCCCGGAACCAGATTTTCCTCCTTGACCAGATCCGACTCCGGACGGGCCTTCAGGTCGAAGTGACGGAAATGCCCATGGAAATCTACACGAAGTTCGTCGCCATCCGCCATACCTTGTCGGAGCAGCATATTTCCACGGACGAAGGGACTATGTTCATCGATATTTCTTCCGGCGGACTGGGAATTACGGGGGTCGAAGGAAACAAGATCACGTTCCAGGAAAATTTTCACATCGGGATTATCCGCATCAAGGAAAGTTTCAACTACTACCAGCGGAGCAGCCAGCATTTCAATAAGGCCCTCATGCAGTTTCTGGCGAGCACGACAGGTCCTGTCAAGGCCGCGCTCCGGGGCCGCAGCGTCCATTATCTGGTCATTTCCGGCACGGAGACGGAGCTGCTGCTCAAAATCCTGGCTCGGCCTGCCGCCGGACCGGGGGGGCTGACCCATCTGACGCGGCAGGAGTTTATGGCCGTTTTCGATGAAATCCGGACCTTGAACCTGCCCCAGATGATCCAGCTCTTCCACGTGACGGAAGAGGAGGCGGAAATTGTCCTTCCCATGGTCCTTCTCTACGAACAGCTGCTGCTGCTGGTGCCGACGGCACAGGAGATCATTGTGTCGAATGAAACGTTTATTGACGGCATGCGGCTCCGCTACATCGTGCAGCAAAAGGAGGAAGAGTACGCGGCCCACCTGGAAGAGGAATTGATGAGCCTGGTCCACCATGTCGGCGAAAATTACAATTACGATGTGCGCCATGTGACGCAGGTGGAAAAGATTTCCCTGTCCATTTTCGACAAAATCGGACGCCTGTACGGCCTCGACGCCCATCACCGGCTGCTGCTGCGGGCGGCGTGTATCCTGCACGACATTGGCAAGTATGTTTCCATGCGGAGTCATTCCCTGTACAGTTACCAGCTCATCATGGGGACGGATATGATCGGCTTTACGGAAGCGGACAAGGAAGTCATTGCCCTGGCCTCCTATTATCATGCCCATAATGTGCTGGAGAGCCATTTCGACAGCAATCCGGCCGTCCGTCCACCGGCTCCGGACGCCATGCCCCTGGTGGCAAAACTGTCGGCCATTGTACGCCTGGCGGATGCCCTGGACCGCAGTTATCTCCAGAAAATCGGCAAAGTGAAAGTCCAGATCCAGAACCGGGAGCTGGTGCTGACCGCGACCAGTCGTGAGGACCTGGACCTGGAAGAGTGGGTCTTTGCGTCCAAGGCGGCCATGATGGAAGAAGTCTACGGCTTCAAAGTACGGTTGGAACGGGAGTGGTAAACGATGAGCGAGAAACAGAACCTGGCGCCGGACCTGAACCGGCCGGAATATTTCTTCAACCGCGAATTGAGCTGGCTGAAGTTCAACCTGCGCGTCCTGCGGGAAGCGGAAGTCAAGACGACCCCCCTTCTGGAGCGGCTCAAGTTTGTCGCGATTTCCGCGTCGAACCTGGATGAATTCTTCATGGTCCGCGTGGCCGGTCTGTGGGATCAGTTGGAAAGTGGTGTCCAGCGCCTCGATCCGTCGGGCATGACCGTGCGGCAGCAGCTGACGGAAATTTCCCGGGCGGCCCACGACATGATGCGGCTCCAGTCGCGTATGCTGGCGAATCTGCTGCGGGAATTGAAGGATGCCGGAGGGCCCGAAATCAAAGCCTGTCGCGATTGCTCCGCCGCTGGCCGGGAATGGCTGGAAAACTACTACCGGGAAGTGGTGTATCCCGTCCTGACTCCCATGGCGGTCGATGCCTCGCGCCCGTTTCCCTTCCTGGGCAACAAGACCCTGAATCTGGCCGTGCAGCTCGTGACGGCCAAGGGGGAGGAGAGCATGAGCGTCGTCCAGGTGCCTTCGGTCCTGCCGCGCCTCCTGGAAGTGCTGCCGGAAGAGAAACGTTCCTTCATCTACCTGGAAGACCTGATCACGGCCCATTGCGATAGCCTCTTCGCGGGCTGCCGGATTCTCGACGTGGTGCCCTTTCGGATCACCCGCGACAGTGATCTGGACGTGGAGGAAGACGACATCGAAGACTTGCTGCGCGAAGTGGAAAAATCCCTGCGGCAGCGCAAACGCGGCGCCGCCCGGCGGATGGAAATCGGCCGGACACAAAACAAGACTATCATGTCTTTCCTGGAGGAAAACCTGGACCTGACGAAGGAAGAGGTTTATGAGGTCCATGGGCCCCTGGACGCGACGTGTTTCTTCAAATTCACGGCCCTGGACCGCATGTGGCCCTGGCTCTACGAGCCTTTCGTGCCGCAGAAACCGAAGGAGCTCCCTGAATACGATCATCTTTTTGAACGGATCCGCGAACGGGATGTGCTGCTGTTCCATCCGTACGAAAGTTTCGATCCCGTGGTCCAGTTTGTCCAGCAGGCGGCGGACGATCCCCACGTGCTGGCCATCAAGCAGACCTTGTATCGCGTGAGCGGCAATTCGCCCATCGTGGCCGCCCTGGCCCGGGCCGCGGAAAATGGCAAGCAGGTGACGGTCCTGGTGGAACTCAAGGCCCGGTTTGACGAGGAGAACAATATCCTTTGGGCCCGTCGCCTGGAAAAGGCCGGGGCCCATGTCCTGTACGGCCTTGTGGGCCTGAAGACGCATGCCAAGATTATCCTCGTCGTGCGGCAGGAACCGGACGGCATCAAGCGGTATATCCACCTGGGCACGGGCAACTATAACGACTCGACGGCCAAACTGTATACGGATATGGGCCTTCTGACGGCAAACGACCAGTTCGGCATGGACGCGTCGGCCTTCTTCAACCTGCTGTCCGGGTATTCCCAGGCGCCAATCTGGAACAAGCTTACCATGGCGCCCCTGGGCCTGCGGGAAAAGATCTACGAACTCGTGGACAACGAAATCCGGATTGCCCGGAGCGGCGGGGAAGGGCACATCGTGGCCAAGATGAACTCCCTTCTGGACAAGCCGGTCATCCAGAAACTTTACGAAGCGTCCATGGCGGGAGTCCAGATTGAACTCATCGTCCGCGGCATCTGTACCTTGCGGCCGGGGCTGGAGGGAATCAGCGAGCATATTTCCGTCCGCAGCATCGTCGGGCGGCAGCTGGAACACAGCCGCCTCTTCTGGTTCCGCAACGGCGGGGACGAGAAGGTCTTCATGAGCAGCGCCGACTGGATGCCCCGCAACCTGAACGACCGGGTGGAACTGTTCTTCCCCATTGAGACGGAAGAGCATATCCGGCGGGTCAAAGAGATTCTGCAGATGTATTTGGAGGATAACGCGGGCAGCCACATTATGCAGTCCAACGGAAATTACCGCCGTTCCACGGCGGGGCGCGGCAAGGTCCTCAGCGCCCAGGGGGAATTGTATGAGCAGGCCCAGATTGCCGCCATGGAATACAGCCGTCGCCAGCGGGAAGAAAACCGGCTGGAGAAGGGCGTGCAGCTGAAAAAATGACCAGGACCCAAATGGACGGTTGAGAAATTGCCCAAATCCTGCTATAATATGTTAGAATTTTGAGGAGGGCAAGACTATGAGCAAATACGCCGTGACCATTAATTTTCACGCGCATTATGGATATATCGAGTACGACCCGGAGACGAAAACGGCGACGGTGACGCTGCATGGCGCCGACGCGGCGAAAGCCGCCGTGGAACGCTTTCTGGCACAGGAACATACCTTCGCCGTGGCGTGCGGGGAGACGATCCGTGATTTCCGGGAGGTCACCCTGCGCCCGCTGGAAAGCCTGGAGTCGTTCCAGCAGTGCCTGACCCGCCTGTGGGTGGCGACGGACGTCCGTGTCGAATGGAGCATGCCGCCCGGCCTGGCGGAAACCTGTCAGGAAGGGCTGTAAATCCCCGTATCCCCTCTGTGGGAGGACGCGGTGCCGTTCCGGTGCGGCACAAAATATCCAAAAAGAACCGCAAAAACGGGAGCCTCCGTGCTTCCGTTTTTTCATGCCTGCGGCTGGGGGGGGGCAGGCCGCCCGATTTTTGCGGTCCCGTCCCCCGTGGCAGTGGCACAGGGAAGATACTTCTGCTATAATGGAACCATGATGTGCCTCATCGGGGCCAATACATCCGTAGGGGAGGGTGCCTATGAATTCCGAACGTGCGAAAAAAGGGACAGCCCTGGCGCTGCTGCCTTTCGTTCTCTTCATTGTGATCTATCTGGGCGCGGGCATTTATTTTCAAATGCAGGGCGTCAAGATGGCCTTTTACCAGTTCCCGTCCGTGACGGCTATGTTCCTGGCCGTCTTGTCGGCCTTCTGCATGGGACGGGAAACCATCCGGAAAAAGTTCCGCATCTTTACGCGCGGCGCCGCCAATGAAAATGTCATGACCATGCTCATGATCTATATCATGGCCGGGGCCTTTTCCGCCGTCACGTCGGCCATGGGCGGCCGCGACGCCACGGTCAACCTGGGGATCAGCCTCATTTCCCCGGAGTATCTGACCGCCGGCATCTTCCTGATTTCGGCTTTTATGGGGACGGCGACGGGGACCTCCGTGGGGACTGTGGCGGCCATCGTTCCCATCGCGGCGGGCATTTCCGCCAAGAGCGGCATTCCTGGCGCCCTGCTTGTCGCGGCCTGCGTGTCCGGCGCCATGTTCGGCGATAACCTGTCCATGATTTCCGACACGACCATCGCGGCGACGCGGACCCAGGGCTGCGGACTGCGGGACAAATTCAAAGTGAATTTTCTCATTGCCATCCCGGCAGCCCTCCTGACCGTCGTTATTTTCTTCTTCCTCGGCGCGAGCAGTGTCAACGTGACAGCCGTCGCCGGCGAGTACAACGTCATTAAAGTCCTGCCGTACCTGACGGTCCTCTTCCTGGCCCTGGTGGGCCTCAACGTTTTCCTGGTCCTCACCCTGGGCATCTTTTTATCAGGGATTATCGGCCTGTCGAGCGGCGACTTGACGGTCATCGCGTTCGCCCAGGAAATCTGGAAGGGATTCAACAGCATGAACGAAGCTTTTTTTCTGGCCTTGTTCTGCGGCGGTATTTCCGCCCTTATCAGTCACTACGGTGGAATCCGCTGGCTCATTTGGAAACTGCAGGCCATGATTTCCGGCCGCCGCAGCGCTCAGGTCAGCATTGCCGCCCTGGTTTCCCTCATCGATTGCGCGACGGCCAATAATACGGTGGCCATCATCGTCGTGGGGGATGTGGCCCACAAAATCAGCGTGCAATACCGCGTCGACCCGCGCCGTACGGCGTCCCTGCTGGATATTTTCTCCTGCGTATTCCAGGGCATCATTCCCTACGGGGCGCAGCTCCTGACGGCGGCGGCCCTGGCTACGGCCAACGGCGTCGTCCTCAATACCCTCGATATCGTGCCCCACATGTGGTACTGCTTCCTGCTGGCTCTCTTCGGCTTCGTGTCCATCTTCGTGCCCTACGCCGATGGCCTGATCCGCCGCGAACCGTGGCAATGGGAAAAGACCGGCCGGGAATGACAGGACCGGATTTTTTCGACAGGGTCCCTATCTTTGTGGTATAATACTACCGTCGTGGCCCCGTTGCACAGATGGATAGTGCGTTCGCCTCCTAAGCGAAAGGTCGCGCGTTCGAATCGCGCCGGGGTCGCCAACTAAAAAATAACGCCGCAGACGGAAAATTCCGTTTGCGGCGTTTTCTGTTTCCCCTGCCGGGGAGGCCGTCGTGTTGTTTCAGCGGCGCGTCATTTCAGCAGGGCGTCGACGAGGGCGATGCCTCCCTTCCAAAGCAGGAAGAGGGCGCCGGCCAGGACGATCAGGTAGAGCGCGAGAAAGGCGGCTTTCTTGGCCGGGCTTCCCGTGATTTCCTGACGGGATGGCTTCTCCAGCAGCTGCTTGCGTTTTTCGTCCTTCGTGGCTGCGGGTTTGCGTTTCTTCATGGAGATACCTCTTTTCTGTCAGCCCTGCCACAAAATCTTGGCGAAGAGCAGGACTAGGACCAGGATGATGATAGGTTTGACAACACGGCCGGCGTCCTTCAGGACCATCCCCGAGCCGACGTAGTTGCCGCAGATGTTCGCCGCGGCTCCTGCCAGGGCGAGCGGGAAGTAGACATTGCCCGTGAGCAGGAAGGTCGCCAGGGCGGCTATGTTGGACGACAGGTTGGATGCCTTTGTCAGGCCGGCCGCCGTGCGGAGACCAAGCTTGCACCAGCCGGTCAGGATCAGGAGCAGAAAGGTCCCTGTGCCGGGGCCGTAAAAGCCGTCGTATGCCCCGATGAGGAGGCTCGTGACGGCGCACTTCCAGGGGACGGTGTGGTCCGGTTCGGGTTCTGTGTCCCCCGGTTTCTGGGTCAGTTTTTTGTTGCGTAGGACATAAAACGCAACGACGGGCAGGATGACCAGCATCAGCTTGGCGATGACCCCTTCCGCCACGAGCAGGGCCAGGCGGGACCCGATGCTGGACCCGAGGATGGCGCCGGCAACGCAGATCAGGGCCAGGCGGGGCCGAATGAAGCCGTTCAGGGCGAAACGGACCGTGGAGATGGTCGTGCCGCAGGTCGAGCTGAATTTATTGGTGCCCAGGGCCAGGTGCGGCGGCAGCCCGGCCAGGAAATAGGCCGGCAGGGAAATGAGGCCGCCCCCTCCGGCGATGGAGTCCACAAATCCGGCGAGAAAGAGCAGGGGAACGACAATGAGATACGATGTCAGGGAATCCATGAAGGTCCATCCTTTCCGTATTTTTCGCAATATAACTTATTATAGCAAAAAGCGGCGGTGCCTGCACGGATTTTGCGCAGGAGTTCCCCTGGGTGTGGTATAATGTTTCCAAAACGACGCTGTCTGTTTTCAGAGAGGTGACTGTCATGGATATAGGAACGAAAGAACGCATCGCTATGGATATTGCCGTGGCGCAAGGCCTGCAGCAGGCCGATCTGGTCCTCAAGGGAGGGCACGTCTTCAACGTCTTTACGCGCTCCTGGGAGGAGGCGGATGTGGCCATTCGCGGGACCCATGTCGTCGGCATCGGCGCGTACAGCGGCAAACGGGAAATCGACGTGCGCGGCCAGTACGTGACGCCGGGCCTGATGGACGCCCATGTTCATCTGGAGAGCTCCATGCTGTCGCCCCGCGAACTGGCGAAAATCCTGTTGCTGAACGGCGTGACGACTGTTTTCGCGGACCCTCATGAAATCGCCAATGTCCTCGGCGCGGAGGGAATCGAATTTTTCCTGTCCGAGACGGAGGAGATGCCCCTGACGGTCTACCTGCAGGTTCCCAGCTGTGTGCCGGCGACGCACCTGGACACATCCGGGGCGGAGCTGACCGTGGCCGATATGGAAGCCTTGACGAAGAGGAGCCCCCGCGTGCGCGGTCTGGCGGAAATGATGAATTATCCCGGTGTCATCAACGGCGCCGACGACGTCCTGGAAAAGCTGGCGGCCTTTTCCGACCGGATCATCGACGGCCACGCGCCGGGGGTGACGGGCCCCGAACTGGAAGCCCTTGCCGCCGCCGGCGTGGCTAATGACCACGAATGCAATACCGTGGCCGAGGCGCGGGAAAAGGTGGCTCGCGGCATGTATGTCTTCCTGCGGGAAGGCAGCGCGGCCCACAACCTGGTGGATCTGCTGCCGGTCCTGGACGAAGTGGACGAGAGGCGCTGCTGCCTCTGTACGGACGACCGTCACGTGGATGATCTCATCGAACAGGGGAGTATCAACTACCTCCTGGAAATCGGCGTGACCCAGGGCGTCGCGGCGGAGCGGCTGCTGCCCCTGGCAACGCTCAATACGGCGGAATGTTTCGGCCTCCGCCGGCTGGGCGCCATCGCGCCGGGGTTTACGGCGGACTTGTGCGTTTTCGACGACTTGGAGCGGTTCCAGCCGGTCCACGTGTTCAAAGAAGGGCGTCCCGTCGTCTTTCGGGGCCGCCTGGACTGGGAAAGCAAGCCGCTGCGGGGAGTGGCGGTGCCGACCATGCATATGCCGGCCCTGGATCCGGACCGCTTCCGGATTCCCGGGGAAGCGGGCAAACAGCTCCGTGTTCTCCGCCTGTCGCAGAATAACCTGACGACGGAGGCATTGCGCCTGCCGCCGAGGCTGGTGGACGGCCTGGCTGTCAGTGACACGGAGCGGGATGTCTTGAAATTGGCCGTGTGTGAACGGCACCATGGAACGGGCAATGTCGGCCTGGGCTTCGTCCAGGGCATCCAGCTGAAGCGGGGAGCCATTGGGACGACGGTGGGACACGATTCCCACAATCTCACCGTAGTAGGGGTCGACGACGAAGACATGGCCGTGGCCGCCAACCGCCTGCGCGACATTGGCGGCGGCATTGTCGTGGCGGCGGACGGCGAAGTGAAGGCCTCCCTGCCGCTGCCCATCGCGGGCCTCATGTCCGACCGCCAGGCCGATGTGGTCAATGCCGAAATGAAACAACTTCTCTTCTGGATCCATGAACTGGGAGTTCCCGAGGAGTTCAATCCCCTTATGGTCCTGTCCTTCCTGTCCTTGCCGGTTATTCCGGAACTGCGCCTGACCGACCGGGGCCTCGTCGACGTGACCCATTTTACGCACGTGTCCATCTGGACGGACTGACCATACGGCCGGAAAAGCCGGCGCGAAGGGGGGGCCGCGGGCTGCGTCCCCGAAACCGGACCATAAACAGAACACCCCTGCCGGAAGCTGCGGCAGGGGTGTTTTTGATGGGACAGGGCGGGACATCCCGTGGGAACGGTGCGGCCTTCAGGCTTTGCCGTCGTCCGCAGGGGCGGGCGTCCTGGTTTCCAGGGGTGTCTCGAAATAAAGGCTCTGGCTCGGGAAGGCGCAGCTGACGCCGTTTTCCTCAAGAATGCGGAGCAGGGCCAGATTGAATTCATGGCGGTACGCGAGGTACTGGCTGTAATGTTCGGCGGCGACGTAGCATACGACGCGGATGTTGAGGGAGCTGTCGCCGAATTCGTAGAAGAAGACGGAAATATCGCGGCTGTCGATGTGGGGCGCTTGCTCACAGTAGCTGCGGATGGCGTCACAGACGGCTTTCAGCTGCTCCCGCGTGCTGCCGTAGGTTACGCCGAGCATGTACTGGATGCGGAACCGCTGGCGCCGGGTGCAGTTGGTGATGGGAGCGTTGGACAACAGGTTGTTCGGCACGTAGACCAGTTCCTGGTAGAACGTGCGGATGCGCGTGCTTCGGAAAGTGACGTCTTCCACGATGCCTTCGATATTGTTGACCTGGATCCAGTCGCCGATCTGGAAGGGCTTTTCCATGACGATGACGAGACTGCCGAAGACATTGGCCAGGGTGTCCTTGGCGGCGAAGGCGAAAGCCATGGCGCTGATGCCCAGGGAGGCGATGAAGGCCGAAATATCATAGTTCCATTCCCTGGCGACCATGGCGAAGGCCAGGACGGCGATGAGGACGTGGAGGACCGACGACAGGAGGCCGGCCAGGGCCTGGTGCACGTTGAGGTTCGTTTTCTGCAGGAAATGCCGCAGGAACCCTTCGCCGCCGGCGTCACAGAGATTATAGATGCCCTTGAAGACGCAGAGGATCAGGCAGCTGCGCAGAATCCGGTCGATGGAAGGATGCTGGGCGAGAAGCGGGACGGGGCTGAAGACGATGAAGACATACAGCGCTAAAATCAAAAAGTACGTGAGGATCGGTCGTTCGAAGGATTGAAGCACGTCTTCGAAGAAAGACTGGCCCAAACGGTCCTTGAGACGGTGCAGCAAGGGCAGGATCGCGTATCGGAGCAGGAGACGCAGGACGAGGACCGTGGCGGCTGCCACGACGGACCCGTGCCACATTTCCCAAAGCAGGGAAGGATCCTGGAAGGGAACATAAAGCAATAACTGGTTCATGGATGTCTCCTTGTCATAGGTGCCGAAGACGCCGCGGGACCGGGGTCCCGGCAGTGTCGCGGAAGGCTTTGCCCGCAGGGGGCAGGGCCCATAGGATACAGGGATAGTATGTTATTGTTTATTGTATCGCAAATTCACAGTTGTTTCAAATCTTTCCGCCGCCGCCGTGCTATAATGAGCAAACGAAGAGAGAAACAGGACGGCGCGGCCGGGAAGGAGACAGTCGATGGAACAAGTGTTGGCAGCGGGCATAGGGATGTCCGACGGGTATGTATGGGAAGCCCTGCTGGCTGCCTTTGGCATTGCCATCGGCCTGGCCCTGGCGTTCTTCGGCCTCGGCGGCAACACGTTCCTGGTGCTGCTTGGCCTGGGACTTGCTTTCTTTGACAGCGAGCGCTTTTTCGATGCCCGCCTCGTGGCGTCCCTGATTCTGGTCTATGCCCTGGGTGAGGTGTGGGAATTTGCCGTGTCCTTTTTCGGGATCAAGACGGAGCGTATCCCCTGGTGGGGCGTCTTTCTGATTGGCTGCGGCACCTTGACGGGCGGCCTGCTCGGTACGATGTTCCTGCCGGTTTTCGGCAGCCTGCTCGGCGGGGCGGCGGGAGCGTTTCTCATGGCCTATGCCTACGAATACCACCGCACGCGGAACGCGCAGGACTGCTGCGCCCTGGCCTGGCAGGCGGCCAAGATGCAGTGTCTCGCCATGCTCGGGAAATGGGTCGCGGCGATGGTCCTGGCCATCCTGGTCGCGAAGATGATTTTCTTTTACGCCTGACCATGATACAATGGACGGAACGGGAACTTCCCGTTCCGTTTTCTTATTCCCTGCAAGGAGGTTATGATGGAATTCACCTTTGCCCATAATAATTTCAATGTGCTCGACCTGGACAAGAGCCTTCGGTTTTACGACGAGGCCCTGGGCCTGCGGGAAGTCCGCCGCATCGAACGGCCCGACTTTACCATCGTCTACCTGGGCGACGGCAAAATGCCGCATCAGCTGGAGCTGACATATTTGAAGGACCGGACGAAACCGTATGACCTGGGGGAAAACGAGTTCCACCTGGCGTTTCGGACGGACGATTTTGAGGCGGCCTACGCCAAACACAAGGCCATGGGCTGTATTTGCTACGAAAATCCGGCCATGGGAATCTATTTCATCACGGATCCCGATAACTATTGGCTGGAAATCCTGCCGCCGGCCAAAGGCTGACGGGCGGACGGGAACGCGAAAGGAAGGTTTGCCATGGATTTGACAGGAAAGAAAGTCGTTTGCAGTGGAAAGATCCGTCCGGCCGCCCTGGCGTATCTGCAGGGCAAGGTGGACCTGGTGACGTGGCAGGAACGAGGCCGCGTCCCGAAAGACGAATGGGAGCGGCGCCTGGCCGACGCCGACGCTATCTACTCCACGGGAAATATCCGCGTCGATGAAACGCTGCTGGCCCTGGCGCCGAAACTGCAGGTGGTGGCCCAGGCTTCGGTGGGGTATGACAACTTCGACCTGGCGGCTTGCCGGGCCCGGAATGTCCTTGTGGGCAACACGCCGGGCGTACTGGTGAACGCGGTGGCCGACCTAGCCTATGGGCTCCTGCTCGATACGGCCCGGGGAATCGTCCGGGGCCATCAGCACGTCGCGTCGGGCCTGTGGGGCGCCCGCAAGGCCCTGGGCCTGGGCGTCGACCTGTACGGCAAGACCCTGGGTATCGTCGGTATGGGCGACATCGGCACCGCCATCGCGCGCCGGGCCGAAACGAGCGGGATGAGGATCCTGTACCACAACCGGCACCGCAGGCTGGATGACGCGGCGTTTCACGCTACCTATGCCGGGTTTGACGAATTGCTGGCCGCGGCGGATTTTCTCGTCGTTGCCGTGACGCTCAATCCGTCGACGCAGGGACTTTTTGATGCCGCCGCTTTCGCCAGGATGAAGGATGGCGTCCGCTTTGTCAACATTTCCCGCGGCAAGGTCGTCGACACGGAGGCCCTGTACGACGCGCTGCGGAGCGGGAAAGTCGCCGCGGCGGGTCTCGATGTGACCAATCCGGAACCTCTGCCGGGAGACCATCCCCTTCTGGGGCTGCCCAACGTGACCGTGACGCCCCATATGGCGTCGGCCACGGAAGAAACGCGCGACGCCATGGCGGTCGTGACGGCGCAAAACATCTTGGCCGCTTTGGCCGGAGAGGATATGCCGAGCCGGGTACGCTGAGGCGCGGCAGGTGGAGTATGCAACGACGAATCTGTCTTCACGCGGTCCGTCCGGCCGATCCGGACGGGTTTGTCGCGCGGCTGGCCGCCTTTTTCCAGGCTTGCCCCGTCCGGGGACGGCTGCAGCAGAAAGAGGACGGCAGCGGCCGCAGTGCCCGCTATCGAAAATATAAGCTCCTGCGCGAGGGGGACGGGGATCCCGTCTCCCTGCAGATACTGGAAGGAGTCCTGGTCCTGCCTGGGGAAATGATTCCCCTGCACGATGTGATCTTTTCCTACGACGCCGGGGCGGAGGGGGCCGTGGCGACCATGGCAAGACGCCTTCTCGGCGGGGACGACGACTATATTCTCGCCGAGCCGGATGTGCGGCGGCGCTTGTCCGCCCTGGGCGGCAATCCCTACCCGCGCCTGCCCCGGACGGCGACGTGCCGCGAAGCCGTGCGGCGCTGCCTGCCCTGGCAGCTCTACGGCATCAGCTGGTTTCAATTCCTGCTCCTGCGGGACCGGGATAACCGACAGCTCGTCCGCCAGCTCCGGGTCAAACTGCGGCGTCTCCGGTCGTGCTTCGTCTTTTGGAAGGAGGGCCTGCCGACGGACCGGGTGCGGCAGTGGCAGCGCTGCTTCCGCGCGGAAGCGGAGGAACTGTCCCTGCTGCGGGAGCTCGATGTGGCCTTGCGAAGCTGTCAGCAGATGCAGGAGCAAACGGGGCAGGACACGGCGGCTCTGGCCGCGGCCTTCCAAACGGCCCGGGACCGGGAGGCGGCGCGCTTTTTCGGGCAGTTTTGCCTGAATGATCATACGGCGCGCCTCGTCGAATTCCTGCTCTGGGTGGACGGCGCCCTGGATTGGAACGGCCCCGGCGGCCCGGCCCGGGATTACGCGTGCCGCCGCCTGGCAGGCTGGTTATCCCGCCTTGACGCCTTGTGGGACAGGCATCTTGATTTCCGGGACATGGATGACCTGCACAAGCTGCGCATCAAGGTGAAGCGCGTCCGCTATGTCCTCCAGACCGTCGACATCCTGCGGCCGCCTTCATCCCTGGTGCGCCGCCTGAAGGGGATGCAGGACCTGCTGGGATTCCTGCATGACGATTATGTCAACGCCAGCTGGGCCGAACGGCTGCGGCCGGTCCCGGGGACGAATCCGGACCTGGAGCGCCAGATCGACGCGTTCCGTACCTGGCAGGATGACGCCGTGGCCGGCGCCTTGGACGGTCTTTCCGGACGCTGGCAGGATTTGCGGGAAGAGGCGGCGAATTTACAATTGAAAAAGCCCTCGGCTTACGGTACAATGAAATAAACAAAGCGCGGCAAACGCCGCTTAGGAGGAAGTTCTATGACAGTCTTGAAAAAAGGTGAATTATCCAGTATCGTCCACAACAACGAAGTGTCGGACGAAATCGTAAAATGGGGCAATGCCAACGGCTATCCCCTGGAAAAGGCGAAACTCTTCAAGGCGTTCGGAACCTACTGCGGGTTCAGCCCGTCTTATTATATTCGCGCCGACCGTCGTCCGCCCATTCCCGGCGGCTGGGACATCACCGTGGAGGATTTTGAGCCCGAAACACGGATTATCCCGCTGAACGTCGACAAGGAAGGGAACGTCAACCGTTTTGTCCTGAAGATGGTCGAGGAGTTCCGCAAGGAAGGCCTGGAAATGAAGCTGGCCGACAAGTGGTACGACTCGTACGGATATCTGCTTCGCGACCTGTCCGTCCTGGGCCATCCGAAACTGATCAACGACTTTGAGGACATTATCGAGAACATGCGCTGAAACGGGCGCTGGTCCGTCCGGGCAGTCAAACACCCCGTGCCCCTGCGAATCTAGGCAGGGACACGGGGTGTTGTTTTGTCCGGCAAGGACGGCCGTGACGCGCGGTGGCGGGAATTCCCGCGGGGGCCTGCGTCAGTCGTCGTAGTCCAGGGTGCTGTCGTACAGCTTCCGTACTTCCCTGGACGGCTCCTTGGTCATCTTCGTGACGAGGACGGCGGCGAGCAGGCTGGCAAAGAAGCCCGGCGCCAGTTCATAGATGCCCGTATGGCTCAGGAACGTGAACCAGCCGATATCGACGACGGCACCCGTGACGATGCCGGCGACGGCGCCGTGGAAGTTGAAGCGGCGCCAGAAGAGGCTCAGGAGAATGGTCGGCCCGAAGGCAGCGCCGAAGATGCCCCAGGCGTTTGTTACGAGGGCCATGATGGAACCGGAGTTTGGCGCCGAGGCGATGAGGACGGACAGGATGGCGATGACGAGGACGACGATGCGGCCTGCCCACATCATTTCCCGTTCGCTGGCCTTGTTTTTGCGAAAGACCGGTTTATAGACGTCACTCGCGAAGGCCGAGGCGGCGGACAGGAGCTGGCTGTCGGCCGTACTCATGGAAGCGGCCAGGACCGCGGACAGGAGAATGCCCGAAACGATACCCGGGAAGATGATGCGGACCATGTTGATGAAGACTAGGGAATCTTTCGTGACCGTTTCATCCATGCCCAGGAAGAGGCGACCCACGATGCCGACAATGGTGGCGAAAATCAGGATCAGGAAGGTCCATGTGATGCCGATGGCGGCGGATTTGCGCATGTCATGCTGCGACCGGATGGACATAAACCGGATAATGATGTGGGGCATGCCGAAGTAGCCCAGGCCCCAGGCCAGGCCGGACACGATGTCGCGCCAGTCGCGCATGGGATTCCAGTAGCTTGCCGGAATGGACGCGGCGGCCGACGTGTCGATCATGGACGCGGCGAAAATGGGAGCAATGAGCAGGGCTCCCAGGATCATCATGCCCTGGAAAAAGTCTGTCCAGCAGACCGCGGAAAAGCCTCCCAGGAACGTGTAACCGACGATGATAAAAGCGCCCAGGTACATGGCCAGGGTCGGGTCGATGCCAATCACCGTATGGAACAGGGTGCCGCAGGCTTTCATGCTGGATGCGGAGTAGATCGTGTAGGCGATCAGGAAGACGCAGGCGCAGAGGACTTGCAGGACCTTTGATTTCTCCTGGAACCGGTTGGTCAAATACTGGGGAATGGTAATGGAGTCGTTGGCTACGATGGAAAAGCGGCGCAGACGCGGCGCTTCGAGGATCCAGCTGATGGAGTAGCCCAGGGCGAGGCCGACGGCGATCCACAACTGTCCCAGGCCGAGGGCGTAAATCGACGTGGGCAGGCCCATCAGGACCCAGGCGCTCATGTCGGAGGCGCCGGCGGACAGGGCCGCGACCCACGGGCCCATCTGGCGCCCGCCGAGGAAATAGGACTTTTCCCCGCCGTCCTTGCTTTTGAAGAAGAAATAGACGCCGATGCCCAGCATGAAGAGCAAATAGACGATAAAGACGATGACTTCCGATAAATCCATGTGTATGTTCATAATCCGCCTCATTTTCCACCGCGCAGGGCGGGCTGAATTTTATAGGTAAAGATATAAATATCATATACGGAAAAGGGAATTTTGGCAAGGCGTATCCCCGAAGACGCGTCGGAGCGCGCCGGCGCGTGACCACGGGGCGGTGAGACGGCGGTTGACTAAGGGCTGAGGATGCAGTATAATATATCGAGTTATTTTGAGCGTCAGAGCTGATCTTTTGCAGTGCCCACCGGAGAAAGGATCAGCTCTCGTTGTGTTTATGGGAAGGTTTGGAGTGTGTATGGAAGCGAGAATCCGGATCCGGAGCGCCGTCCGCGGCATGGGAGCGGCAGGCCGTACGACCGTCGAGGCGGTCGGGACCTATGCTGAACGGAACGGCTCGTATTACGCGCGCTACAAAGAGCCAGCCGGGTCGGGCCTGGAAGGGGCGGCGACGACGATTAAGTGGAATGAGGCCTTTGTGGCCATCCTGCGGTCTGAACCGTACGCCATGCGGCAGGAATTCGTTCAGGACCAGACTTGGGAGACTGTCTACCGGACGCCCTATTTGTCCCTGCCGCTGCGGGTACGGACCCGACGCCTGGCCGTGCGGCGCAGGGGCGCGGCCTGGATCATCCAACTGGAGTATGACAGTGTGCTGGGCGGGGAAGAGAGCAGCCTGGCCGTCACCATCGAAGTCACGCGGACCGAGCGGGCCGCGGCCGACCGTAAGGAATAAGGAGGATAACGTGGATATTAAAGCGATTCTGGCCGACGCCATGGTGGCGACGGCAAAACAAGCCATTGCGGACGGCGTCGTCCGGGAAGGAGCGTTGCCGGAAGTGCTCCTCGAAGTGCCGCCGAAGAAGGAATTCGGTGATTTCGCGAGTAATTTTGCGATGCAGTCTGCCCGGACGCTGCGCTGCAACCCCCGGATCCTGGCAACGTATATCCAGGAACATCTGTCCTGCCCGTATGTGGAGAAAGTGGACATTGCCGGTCCGGGATTCCTGAATTTCCACCTGAAACCGGACTGGATGTACGACATGTTCTCCCACATCGTGGAAGCCGGGGAAACCTATGGCAACCTGCCGAAAGCGTCCCAGGAAAAAATCCAGCTGGAATTCGTCAGCGCCAACCCGACGGGCCCCCTGCACGTGGGACACGGCCGCGGCGCCGCCGTGGGCAGTGCCCTGGCGAATTTGCTGAAGGCCGCCGGCTACGACGTGGAACGGGAGTACTATATCAACGACGCGGGCAACCAGATGAATAACCTGGCCAAGTCCGTCAATGCCCGTTACCTGGAACTTTTGGGCCAGCCCTGCGAATTCCCCGAAGACGGCTACCACGGCCAGGATATCGTGGAAACGGCGCAGCGGATTGCCCGGAAATACGGGGACAAGTTCCTTGCCATGGACGAGGCAGGGCGTCTGGAAACCTTCAAGGAATTGGCCTACAAGGAAAAACTGGAGGCCCTGAAGGAGGACCTGGCCCGCTTTAATGTCCATTTCGATGTGTGGTTCAGCGAAAAGACCCTGCATGAAGCCGGCAAGATCAGGGAAGCGGCCGCGTTTCTCCAGGAACACGGCTATGCCTACGAACAAGGCGGCGCCCTGTGGCTGAAATCCACGGCCTTTGGGGATGACAAGGACCGCGTCATCATCCGCGACAACGGCGTGCCTACGTACTTTGCCGCCGATATCGCCTACCATACGAATAAATTCCAGCGCGGCTTCGACCGCGTCATCAATCTGTGGGGCGCCGACCATCACGGGTACATTGCCCGCATGAAAGCGGCCATGCAGTGCATGGGCTTCGCGCCGGAAAAATTGGAAATCCTTGTCCTGCAGATGGTCCGCCTCGTTCGGGGTGACCAGGAAATCAAGCTGTCCAAGCGGACGGGTCAGACCGTGACGCTGAACGAACTCATCGACGAAGTCGGGACCGACGCGGCGCGTTACTTCTTTGTCATGCGTTCCATCGACAGCCAGCTCGATTTCGACCTGGACCTGGCCAAGAAGAAATCCAACGACAACCCTGTCTTCTATGTACAGTACGCCCACGCACGCATCTGCAGCATCCTGCGCCAGGTGGAAGAAGAAGGGATTGCCGTGGCCGGGAAGGGAAATTACCGTCTTCTGACCCATCCGGCCGAAGTCGATTTGATCAAGAAACTGGGCGAGTATCCGGAACTGCTCGCCACGGCTGCCAGGGAACGGGCTGTCCAGCAGGTGGCGCACTATGTGTATGACCTGGCGGGCCTCTTCCATACGGCCTACAACCAGTGCCGGATCCTCGGCGTGGACAGTGACCTCCAGCAGGCCCGCTTGGCCCTGGTCCTTGCGGTCGGACACGTCATCCGCCATGCCTTGGGGATTTTGGGCGTCTCCGCGCCGGACAAGATGTAACCGGCCAAGCTTCGGCAAGGGAAAGGGGATGGGGGGACGAAAAAGTCCCCGCTTGTCTATTGAGTTTCCCCAGATTTCCTTTATAATTAGGGTTGATATATCAAGCTATGTGGAAACGGATTGTGCGCGGCACCATATTGAGTGAGGAGAAAGGACAGTAAAGATGGCAACGAAGTACATTTTTGTAACGGGCGGCGTGGTTTCTTCCTTGGGCAAAGGCATTACGGCAGCCTCCCTGGGCCGGCTTCTCAAGAGCCGGGGATATAAAGTCACGGTACAGAAATTCGATCCCTACATCAACATTGACCCCGGTACCATGAGTCCCTACCAGCACGGCGAAGTCTTCGTCACGGATGACGGTGCCGAAACGGACCTGGATCTGGGGCATTACGAACGTTTCATCGACATCAATCTGTCCAAGAGCTCCAACGTGACGACGGGCAAGATTTACCAGTCCGTTATCAACAAGGAGCGCCACGGGGACTACCTGGGTGGTACGGTCCAGGTCATTCCGCACATCACGAATGAAATCAAGTCCCGCGTTTTCCGTGTCGGCAACAACGACAACGCGGATTTCGTCATTACGGAAATCGGTGGCACGGTCGGCGATATCGAAAGCCTGCCGTTCCTGGAAGCCATCCGTCAGGTCAAGAAGGAAGTCGGCCGCAACGACGTTCTCTATATCCATGTGACCCTGGTGCCCTATATTGGCGCCGCCGGGGAGCTGAAAACAAAACCGACGCAGCACAGCGTCAAGGAGCTGCGCAGCATCGGCATTACGCCGGATATTCTGGTCTGCCGCAGCGAACGCCCCATGAGCGAGGAAATGATCGCCAAGCTGGCCATGTTCTGCGATGTCGACAAGGACGCTGTCATCCAGAACCTCACGGCGGAAAGCATTTACGAAGTCCCTATGCTGCTGGAAAACCAGCACATGGACGATATTGTCCTGAAAAAGCTTGCCATGCCCGAACGGCCGAAAGACATGTCCGCCTGGCATGACATGGTGGCTCGCATCCTGAAGCATTACGATCGCAAGGTGACCATCGCTGTCGCCGGCAAATATGTCGAGCTGAAGGACGCCTACATCAGCCTGACGGAAGCGCTGAAACATGCGGCCGTTGCCAATGAGACGGAAATCGATATCCGCTGGGTCAACACGGAAACGATTGAAGGCGAAGGTTCGGACCTGGACGAAGTCTTCCGCGGCGTGGACGGCATCCTTGTGCCTGGCGGGTTCGGCAATCGCGGCATCGAGGGCAAGGTCGCTTCGGTCCGCTACGCCCGGGAACACAAGATTCCTTTCTTCGGAATCTGCCTCGGCATGCAATGCGCCGTCATCGAGTTCGCCCGCTATGTTTGCGGCATCGACGGGGCCAACAGCTCGGAATTCGATACGACCGTGCCGGATGTCATCGATCTCATGCCCGACCAGGTAGATGTGGAAGACAAGGGCGGCACGATGCGCCTGGGTCTTTATCCCTGCAAGGTCTATGCCGGCACGCTGACCGAAAAGGCGTACGGTGAACCGCTGATCTACGAACGCCACCGTCATCGTTACGAATTCAACAACGAATACCGCGAAATCCTGACCAGGAGCGGGCTTGTCCTGGGCGGTACGTCGCCCGATGGCCGGCTGGTGGAAATTGTCGAGCTGCCCGAAAGTGAACATCCCTGGTTCCTGGGCTGTCAGTTCCATCCGGAATTCAAATCCCGGCCGACGAAAGCCCATCCTCTGTTCCGCGACTTTATCGCCGCGGCAGTCCGTCACGAAAGCACAAAATAATAAGGAGCTGTACAGATCGAATACACCAAGGACCGTGCCCGCACACGGTCCTTTTGTTAAGGCCATCCGGCAAAGGAGTTTTCTTGATGACATATAGAAAATGGACGATGACCTTCCTTCTAGGATTTATTCTCGCGACGACAGGCTGCGGCCAGGGCGCGGAACCCGGGACCCAGCCCCCCGGGCAGGCACAGCAGGCCGGCGGCGCTACGGCGACTGTCCAGGCCCAGGGGTTCACGAAAGCGGATCTCCAGGGGGTTGCCCGGACTGTCCGTCCCGGGGACGGTAGTGTGTACGTGCTGAACTTTTGGGCTACCTGGTGTCCGCCCTGCCGCGCTGAAATGCCGGAAATCCAGGAGTTCGCGGCCAGCCACGCCTCGGACCTTCGGTTTTATGCCGTCAACCTGCAGGAAAAGCGGGAAGAGGTACAAGCCTTCCTGACTAGGAACGGATACGCCATGCCGATCCTTCTTGATGAAGACGGGAGTGTCAGCGACGCCTATCGCGTCCGCGCCATCCCGACGACCCTTATCCTCAACGGCAAGGGAGAAGTCATCCTGCGCCGGGAAGGCATGACGACGGCCCGTGAACTGGAAGACGCCTTGAAGGGAGCCCGGTGATGGGCTCCGTTTCCGTCGGCGCGGCCTTTCTCGCCGGGCTGGCGTCCTTTGTCTCGCCTTGTGTCCTGCCCATGCTGCCTACCTTCCTGCTCGTGTTGGCCGGTTCTTCCGCCGGGGCCGGGGAGACGCGGGGAGATGGGGACACTGGCCGGCGCCGGATCCTGCTGGGCAATACCCTGGCCTTCCTGGCCGGCTTTGCCATGGTCTTTCTCGTCATGGGCGCCACGGCGACGGCTGTCGGGCAATTTGCCCTCGCCCACTGGAAAACCCTGGAAAAGGCCGGCGGGATCGTGCTCCTGGTCCTGGGGGCCTTTCTTTCGGGAATCTGGACGCCTGCCTTCCTCCTGCGGGAACGGCGGCCTTTCCTCCAGCAGGGGAAACGGGGCGCGTTGGGCTCCTTTTCCCTGGGGGCGGCGTTTACGCTCGGGTGGACGCCCTGTACGGGGCCTATCCTTACGGCGATCCTCCTCTACGCCGGAAGCCGCCAGACCCTGACGGAAGGGGTTCTCCTCCTCGCCGCCTATACGGCAGGATTTGCCGTACCCTTCCTGCTGGCGGTCCTGCTCTGGGACCGGATCGGCCCCGGCCTGCGCCGTCTTTACCCCTGGCTTCCGGGAATCCAGAAAGCCCTCGGCGCTTTCCTGATGGTCTTCGGACTTTTGATGCTCTCGGGCCTGACCCTGCGCCTCCTGGGGATCCTTTCTTCCTGGACGGCGCTGGGGGCGCGGTCCGCCCCATTCTTTGTTGCTTAAATGTCAGAAAAGTGAGATAATCAAAGGGAAATCAGGGACTCCGTTCCTTCCTGCGCAGGAAGGAACGGGTTGGAAGCAAATACGGCAAAGAGAAAGGTGGTTTGGCAAGCATGAAAAGGGAACTTTCCATGGAATTCGTACGGGTCACGGAAGAGGCGGCTGTCGCCGCAGCCCGCAGCGTCGGGCACGGGGATAAGAACGGCACGGATGAGCTGGCTGTCGACGCCATGCGCCGCATGTTTGACACGGTCCACATCGACGGGACGGTTGTCATCGGCGAAGGCGAATTGGACGAAGCCCCGATGCTGTATATCGGGGAAAAGGTCGGGGCCGGCGGGGATGAAGTGGATATTGCCGTCGATCCCGTCGAAGGGACCAACCTTGTCGCCAAGGGACAGGGCGGCGCCATTGCCGTGATTGCCATCGCCCCGAAGGGATGCCTGCTCCACGCGCCGGACATGTATATGGAAAAAATTGCCGTCGGACCCCGGGCCAAGGGCTGTATCGACATTAACGCTCCGGTCGAGGAAAACCTGTCCCGGGTGGCCGAAGCCTTGAAACGGAAAGTGGGCGACGTGACGGTGGTCTGCCTGGACCGGCCGCGCCACGCCGAGCTGATTGAGCGGATCCGTCGGGCCGGCGCCCGTATCCAGCTTATTTCGGACGGGGACGTGAATCCTATCGTGAACGCGGCTGTCGAGGGCACGGGTGTCCACATGTACATCGGCAAGGGCGGCGCGCCCGAAGGCGTGCTGGCGGCAGCGGCCCTGAAATGCCTGGGCGGCGATATGCAGGCCCGTCTCTGCCCGGAAAGCGAAGATCAGCTGCGCCGGTGCCAACAGATGGGCATCAAGGATGTCCACCAGGTCCTGACCATCGAGGATATGGTGAAAGGCGACGACTGCATGTTCACGGCCACGGCCATTACAGATAGTCCGCTCCTGCAGGGGGTGCGTTTCTTTGGCGGCGGCGTCCGGACCCATACGGTATCCATGCGTTATAAATCCGGCACGGTCCGCTTTGTCGACGCGGTTCATCGCCTAGGAACGGAGCGTTTCTCCGTCAAGCTGTAAGCGGCGGTAAGCGGCTGTGGGCGGCCGTCCTGGAAGACGGCCCTGACGGGTTGTAAAAGTATCATAAAACACTATGCCGGTTCCGTTTTTTTTGCTATAATGGAACAAACCGGCAACAGAAGAGGTCATGGTCCTGCCCTGACCTCTTTTTTGTAGTTTCTGTCTGCCGCGAAGTAGAAATCAGAGGAAATCCATGAGAGATCGTATCATTGAGTTGGTGGCTGCCGTCCGGGAGACGCAGCAGGCCGCCGAATTGTATCGGAACCATAAAAACGTGGCCCTGTCGGGGCTGGATGGCACCGTCAAGGCCGTCTTCCTGGCAGCGCTGCGTTCTTTGCTGTGCCCGGCGGGGACCCTTGTCCTCGTCGTACCGGGCCGTGACGCTATCCGCGAGTACCGGCAGGCCCTGTCTTTCCTGTATCCGGACCTGCCGGCACAGGAACTGTACCCCGTGAACCTGCCCCGGGTGCAGGCGGAAACGCGGAACCTGGAAATCCAGGCCGGCCGTGCCGCCGCCCTGCGCCTGATCCATCATGACGAGGCGGGCGTCGTCTTCGTGACGGCCGAGGCGTGGATGCAGCGCCTGCCGAGCCCCGCTGGCATGGGGAAGGGCAGCGTGGACCTGCGCCGCGGGGAAATCCGCGACCAGGGCGCGCTGGTGGAAGCGCTGGTCGGCAGTGGCTACGAACGGACGGACGAAGTCGATGCCATCGGTCAGTTCAGCGTGCGCGGCGAAATTCTGGACATCTTTCCCCTGAACAGCGGACAGCCAGTGCGCGTCGAGTGGTACGATGACACCATCGACGACCTGCGGCCTTTCGATTTGGCGACGAAACGTTCCACGGGATCTGTCGATTCCCTGCGCATCCTGCCGCTGCGCAAGGCGGACGACGACGTTTGGGAGTCTTTTTTGTGGGAATACGGGACCGACGACACGCTGTTTGTCCTGGACGAACCGACGCAGCTCCTAGATACGGTGGAACGTCTGTACAAGGAAGCTACCGACTTCCGCGCCGACGTGTGGACGGCGGAGGAACTGGAACAGCAGGCCGGGGAGGCGCAGGTCCTGACCGTGTCGGCCTTGGAAGGAAGCCGTTTCCCCTCGTTCGAACGGATTGCTGTGCCGGTGCGCAAGGCCGCGTCGTACAACCGCAGCCTGCCGCTCCTGGTGGAAGATCTCGGTAACCTGCTGTCCGAGGGCGTTCGTCCATACCTGATGATGTCCACGGTCCTCAAAGCCCGCAGTGTGGCCGAAAGCCTGCGGGAACACGGCATCGAGGCCGTCTGCCTGAACGACGAAGACGAGGCGCCCCACAAGGTGAACTGCGGGGCCGGGGAACTGTTCGGCGGGTTCCGCTTTTGGGACGAGCCGTGGCTGCTCCTGACGGAAAATGATATTTACGGCCTGCAGCGCCGCCGTCGTTTCCAATCGAAGCACAAGGGGGCGCCGCTGCAGTACTTTACGGAAATCAAAGGCGGCGACTACGTCGTCCACGACGTCCACGGCATCGGACGCTACATCGGGGTGGAAACGGTGGAGGTGGACGGCCTGCACCGCGACTACCTGCTGTTGCAGTACGCAGGGAAGGATCGCCTGTACGTGCCGGTCGACCAGGTCGGTCTCCTGCACAAATACGTCGGTGCCGAAGGCGTGACGCCGAAGCTCTCCAAGATGGGCGGTGCCGAGTGGCGGCGCATGAAGACCAAGGCCTCGACGGCCATTACGGCCCTGGCGGAGGAACTGCTGCGCCTTTACGCGAAACGGAAGATTACGGCAGGCCACGCGTTTGGGCCGGATACGTCCTTCCAGCGGGAATTCGAGGAAAAATTCCCCTACGAGGAAACGCCGGACCAGCAGAAGGCCGTGGCGGAAATCAAGGCGGACATGGAAAAACCGGTTCCCATGGACCGGCTCCTCTGCGGGGATGTTGGCTACGGGAAGACGGAAGTGGCCCTGCGCGCTGCGTTCAAGGCGGTCATGGACGGGAAGCAGGTCGCGGTCCTGGTACCGACGACGGTCCTGGCCCAGCAGCATCTGCTCACATTCCGCGAGCGGCTGGAACCCTTCGGACTGCGCGTCGCCATGGTGAGCCGCTTCGTATCCGGCAAACAGACACAGGAGGTCCTGCGGAAGCTGGAAGCGGGAGAAGTGGACATTCTCATCGGTACCCATCGGATTTTACAGGGAGACGTGGTCTTCCAGGACCTGGGACTCCTCATTATCGACGAGGAACAGCGCTTTGGCGTGGCCCAAAAGGAAAAGATCAAGCAGTGGAAGCAGGGCATCGATGTCCTGGCCCTGTCCGCCACGCCGATTCCGCGGACGCTCCACATGGCCCTCGTCAACACGCGGGATATGAGCGTTATTGAATCGCCGCCGGAAGACCGCCTGCCTGTGGAAACGTATGTGGCCGAATACAGCGACGGCATGATCAAGGAGGCCCTGGAACGGGAACTGCGCCGCGGCGGCCGCATCTATTACGTGCACAATCGCATTTCCGGCCTGGCCTCCATTGCTGCGCGCCTGCGCCGCCTTGTGCCGGGTATCAAAATCCGCATGGGTCACGGACGCATGAGCGAAGAGGCCCTGGAAGATGCCATGATGGACTTCTACGAAGGCCGCTGCGATGTTCTCCTGAGCACGACCATTATCGAAAACGGCCTCGACGTGCCCATGGCCAATACGATTATTGTTGAGGGGGCGGAAAACTTCGGCCTCTCCCAGCTGTATCAGATGCGGGGACGGGTCGGTCGGTCGTCGCGCCTGGCCTATGCCTACTTTGTCTACAAAAAGGATAAGGTCCTGAGCGAAGTGGCGGCCAAACGACTCCAGGCCATCCGCGACTTTACGGAACTGGGCGCGGGCTTCAAAATTGCCATGCGCGACCTGGAAATCCGCGGCGCCGGCAATCTGCTGGGGCCGCAGCAGCACGGTTATATCGCCGGCATCGGCTTCGCGGCCTACTGCGACATGCTCGACCAGACCATCCGCCGTCTCAAGGACGGGGAGGCGGCCGGGGAAACACGGCCCGACCCGATCCTGGAGATCCCGCGCAATGCCTATATCCCCGATTCGTACATCAGCAATCCCAAGTACAAACTCGAATTGTACCGCCGCTTTGCCGACTTGGCCTGGGGTGAGGCGGACAATCTCATGGAGGAGATCATCGACCGCTTCGGCACGCCGCCGGAAGAAGTGGAGGAACTGTGGCATCTGGCCCAGGTACGGGCTTTGTGCCGACGCCTTGGCATCCGCCGGGCCAGCGCGCGCGGCAGCGTCCTCCGGCTCACCTTCTTTCCCAAGGCCCGTTTCAACACGGACTATCTGGTCCAGCGGATCCGGGCGGCCCGCGGGCGCATGCGGCTCAACAACGAGGGGCAGGAACCGTACTTCGAATACCGTATGTCGGGACTCGACGTCGATCCCGTCCCGTGGCTGGAGAAGGAACTTCCCCGGTGGATACTGTAAGGAGCGATTTTTTTGGGCAAAGATAAGTTTTTAAAGGGTGCCTTGATTCTGACGGCTGCTGGGTTTTTCGTCAAGGTCCTGGGGTCCGTCAACCGCATCCTCCTTTCCCGCATGCTGGGCGGTGAGGGCATCGGGCTCTATCAGATGGCCTACCCGGTCTATCTGCTGATGCTGTCCGTCTGCTCGGCCGGGGTGCCCGTGGCCGTTTCCATCCTGGTGGCGGAAAAGGTGGCCCGGGAGGATTACGCCGGCGCTCACCGCATCTTTCGGGTGACCATGGCCCTCATGGCGGGGTTCGGTCTCGTTTCCGCCCTGGGCCTCTACGAGCTGGCAGGCTTTTTGGTAAACACAGGCATCGTACGGGATGCTCGCGTCTATCCTGCTCTGGTGGTGCTCGCGCCGGCTGTCTTCTTTTCGAGCATCGTAGCCAGTTTCCGCGGCTATTTCCAGGGCTGTCAGCAGATGGGGCCTCCTGCCGTGTCGCAAATCTTGGAGCAGTTCGTCCGGGTCATGACCATGGTGCTCCTGGCCTGGTGGCTGCTGCCGAAGGGCCTGACCTACGCCGCGGCGGGGGCGGCTTTCGGCGCCGTGCCCGGAGGGTTGGCAGGTTTCTTTGTCCTGTCTTGGTTTTACCGCAAGGCCGCGCCGGAGTGGCGGGAACGGATTTCCCGCCAGACAGGGCAGGCCGTCGAACGGACTGGCCGCATTGCCCGGCGCCTTGTCTGGCTGGCGGTTCCCACCTCGTGCGCTAACCTGCTCATTCCCATGACGAGCGCCATCGATATGGTCTTTGTGCCCAATGCCCTGGGACGGGCAGGGTTCGGCGTGGCCGAAGCGACCACCCTCTTCGGGTACCTGTCGGGCATGGCCCAGCCCCTGCTGCTGCTGGCGGCCATCCCTACGACCTCCCTGACCCTGAGTCTCGTGCCGGCGGTCTCCGAAGCCTTCACCCTGGGACAGACGGAGGAGATCCGGCGCAAAATCGCGTCGGCCCTGAAAATCTGCCTGCTCTTCATCGTACCGGCGGCGGTCGGCATGACCATCCTGGCTGAACCGATTTCCGGCTGCCTCTACGGCACGCGCAAGGCTGCGCCGGTCATTGCGAACCTGGCGCCGTCCATCCTCTTCCTGGGAGTTTACCAGGTGACGACGGGAGCCCTTCAGGGCATCGGCAAGACCGGCGTACCCATGTGGAATATGTTTTTCGGCGCCGTGGTCAAAGTGGCCGCCGTGTGGTACTGGACCAGCCTGCCCTGGCTGAACATCCAGGGCGCGGCCTGGGCGGCGGACCTGAACTTTTTTGTCGTCGCCGCGCTCAACTTGTATTTTTTGCGGCGGAACGGCATCGCCTTTCCCTGGGCGGAAGCGGGCCGTATCGCCTGCGCGTCCCTGCTCATGGGCGCCGGCGCCGCCGGAGTCCTCTGGGTCCTGCCCGGGGCGGGGCTGGCCGCGCGTCTTTGCGTTGGCATGGTCCTTTCGTTTATAATCTATGTAGGAGCCGTCGCAATGTTGGGTATTGTGACGAAGGAAGAATGTCTGCGCCTGCCCCTGATCGGGAAGGTGTTGCGGAAATGGAACGCCCGTCCCTGACGGGCGCCTAGTGAAAAATCGAGGTGTGCTATGTCGAAAGGTTCCCTTACCATTCTCGGTCTGGGCCCCGGCCCGGCCGGCCTGTTGTCGTTGGAAGCCATGGAACGGCTGCGGGCGTCCACGGTGATCCTGCGGACGAAAATCCATCCCTGCGTTTCCGACCTGGAGGCTGCCGGTGTCCGTTATACGTCGTGTGATGACCTGTATGAAACGGGGCAGAGTTTTGAGGACGTGTACCGTTCCATTACGGAACGCGTGCTGGCGGCGGCCCGCACGGAAGATGTCGTGTACGCCGTGCCCGGCAGTCCCCTCGTGGCGGAAAAGACGGTCCTCCTCCTGCGCGACGCGGCGCGGGAAGCCGGGGTGCCCCTGACCATCAAGCCGGCCCTGAGTTTCCTGGACCTGGCCTACGTGGCCCTGGGAATCGACCCGATCAACGGTCTGCGCATCATCGATGCCCAGGATTATGAAGCCCTGGCCGATGCGGGGCGGTACCCCCTCATGGTGACCCAGGTCTACAGCCCCATGGTGGCGTCGGACCTGAAGCTGGCCGTCATGGATGTTTTGCCCGACGATACGGAAATCTGGTTTTTGCGCAACCTGGGATTGCCCGACGAGGAGTGCCGCAAGATTCCCTTGTTCGAGGCGGACCGGCAGCCCCACATCGACCACTTGACGAGTATTTTCATCCCGCCGGAGGCGCCGCTTCCCGCCGGGGAAGACACGGCGGCCGGCGGGGACCCCGGGACTGTCCCCGAAGCGGGGAAATGGCTTACGGACGAGGACCCGTACACGCCGGAAGAAGCGCAGGAAGACCTGGAGAACGGCGAAGACGCCGTGTGGGCCGAATACAGCCCCCTGCGCCGGAAAACGGCCTTTGACATCCGCCCCCTGGCGGACATGATCCAGACCTTGCGGGAGCCGAACGGCTGCCCCTGGGACCGGGAGCAGGATTTTCATTCCATTCGGGCGAACTTCATCGAAGAATGTTATGAATATCTGGAAGCGTTGGATCAGGGCGACCTGGAGGGGATGAAGGAAGAACTGGGCGATGTGCTCATGCAGGTCGTCTTCCACGCCCGGATGGCGGAGGAAAAAGGCTTCTTTACCTTGCAGGATGTCGTTCGCGGCGTGACGCAAAAGCTGCTGGAGCGGCATCCCCATGTGTTCGGCAGTATCCGTGTGGACGGCAGCGAGGAAGTCCTTGTGAACTGGGATAAGATCAAGGAACGGGAAAAGCCGGAACGGAAGCGGATCCTCGACGGCATCTACCAGGGGCTGCCGGCGCTGCTGCGGGCCTGCAAAATCCAGAAGAAGGTTGCCAAGGTGGGCTTCGACTGGCCGGACATGGCTCCCGTGGCAGACAAGGTCCGGGAAGAATGGCAGGAATTCCGCGAAGCCCTGGCCCAGGGAGACGCGGAGGCCAGGGAGAACGAACTGGGCGACCTGCTCTTTGCCCTGGTCAATTACGGGCGGCACGCGGGAATCGAACCGGAGACGGCCCTGAATGGGACCAATAACCGTTTCACGCGGCGGTTCCGGCATGTCGAAGACCGGGTACACGAGTCCGGCCGGGATTGGCAGGATTTTTCACTGGACGAGCTGGACGCGTTTTGGGAGGAAGCGAAGCGCGAGGAAGTCGGGCAGGCGTGACCGCCCGGCAGGCAGGAAAGGGGGATGGCAATGACGGAACAGGAGACAAGGCGCCGGAAGGGCGGCAGGCTTTACAAGATGGTTCTCATCCTCATGGTGGTCCTCATGGCGGTGGTCCTGGGGCGTCAGGAGTACAAGATCTACCGCCTCCACAAGGAAGCGGAGGCGACGCGTCAGCGCGTGGAAGAACTGCAGAAAGTCCAGGCGGATCTGCAGGCCGAGCGGCAGCGTCTCTATGACCCCAAGTATATTGAAAAATTGGCCCGGGAAGACCACAACATGGTCGGAAAGAACGAGGTCCCCCTCTTTATCGTGCAGGACAAACGGAAAAACGACGGGAAGGACGGCAGTGCGGCCGGCGCCGCGGCGGGGGAGGCGGCCGGGAAGACGGCCCCGTCCCCCAGCCCGGCCCAAACCCCGGCCCAAAATTGACACAGCCCGTTTTTAAGGGTAAAATAGGGGCATAATTATGCCCGGAAGGGACCGGTACAGCCGGCTGCTTAAGGAGGATTTTTTGGCTTATGGCGATCGAAGTTGGAGCTGTCGTCGAAGGAGAAGTGACGGGGATTACGAATTTTGGGGCGTTTCTTCAGCTCCCCGAAGGGAAAGTGGGACTGGTCCACATTTCTGAAGTGTCCAATGTCTATGTCAAGGATGTCCGCGATTTCCTGAAGGAACACCAGAAAGTCAAGGTCAAGGTCCTTTCCATAGATCCGAACGGAAAAATCGGATTATCCATCAAACGGCTGGAGCCGGTACCAGATGTACAGACGAAGCGTCCCGAAGGCCGGCCTTTCCGCGCGGCCCGTCCTGGCGGCAGCGAACGCGGCTTTGCCAACGACCGCCGCGCGGCCCGTCCGCAACCCGCGGGTCCGCTCTCTTTCGAAGATAAGCTGTCCCGCTTTATGAAAGAAAGCGACGACCGGCAGCTGGATCTCCGCCGGAATACGGAATCGAAACGGGGAGGACGCGGCGCGAGCCGCGCGAGATAAGGAATGGAAAGGCACTTCGAGCAGGAGTGCCTTTTTCGTTTGGGCGCACTGCGAAACGGAGCGCGGCCCGGGGCCCGGACGGCCCGCAGGGGAAAACGCAGACAGGAGCAAAGCTATGGATAAGATGTTGAACGGACTGCCGCGCCGTCTGCGGCAGCTCCTGGACCCGTCCGCATCCTACGTGGCCGCCGTGAGCGGCGGCGCGGATTCGATGGCCTTGGCCGAGGGCATGTACCGCGCCGGTCTTTCTTTTACGGTGTGCCATGTGGAGCATGGCATCCGCGGCGAGGCTTCGCGGGAAGACGCGCGCTTTGTGGAAGCCTACTGCCGGGCGCGGAAGCTGCCTTTCCGCTGCGTTCCTGTCGACGCGGCCGCTGCGGCCCGGGCAGACGGCCTGTCCCTGGAGGACGCGGCCCGGCGCCTGCGCTACGCCGCCCTGGAACGGTGCGCCGACGAAACAGGGGCGGCCTTCATCGTGACGGCCCACCAGCAGGACGACCAGGCGGAAACCCTGCTCCTGCGCCTGCTGCGTGGCAGCGGCACTCTCGGCCTGGCGGGTATGCGTTTCCGGCGGGGCCGGATCCTGCGGCCTTTGCTGGCTTTCCGCGGCCGGGACCTGCGCGCCTTTTGCCGCGCCGCCGGCGTGGACTGGCGCGAAGACAGGACGAATCAGGACTGCCGCTATGTGCGCAACCGGATCCGCCGGGAGCTGCTGCCCTTTTTGACGGCCCATTTTTCGGGCGATATGACAGAAATCTTGAGCCGGACAGCGCGGTACATCCAGGAAGATGCCGATTTCCTGGAAGACCTTGCCAGGCAGGCCCTGCCTGCCGTAACGCGGCAGGAGGACTGCCTCCCCGGCGGCGCGAAGGGGAAGGGCTCCGTACCCTGCGTGGACGGGGCGGCCTGGCTTTCCCTGCCGCCGCCTGTCGCCGTGCGGGTCCTGCGCCTTTTTTGCCGGCAGCACGGGGTGACCCGGGAATTGACGGCAGCGAACCTGGAGGCCCTGGAAACTGTCCTGCGCCGCGGCCACAGCGGGAAAAAAATCCCCCTGCCGGGGTGTTGGCAATGCTTGTACATATATGGTAAACTATTCTTATTACCGAAACACGATAACCAAGCGGGAGAGACATGCGTCCGTCCCGCGCCGGATCCGGCCTGGCGGGAGGAGCTTCCCTGGCCGGACGGGGCGGCCGGACCCGTCACCGTGGAGCTTCCCCGGGGAGGAAAACTGGTCTTCGCCGTGCGGGAAGGACCGGCGGAAGGACTGCCCTTCACATACCGGCGGGAGGCGATTTATCCCCTGGAAACAGCGCGGGAACTGGCGCCTGTCCTGACCATCCGTTACCGGCAGGGTGGCGACCGGTTCTTTCCCCTGAAGGGGCGCGGCCACAAGAGCCTGAAACGCTATTTGATCGACCACAAAATGCCCGCAGGGGAACGCGGCCGCCTGCCGGTCGTAGCCGCCGGGACGGAAGTCCTGTGGCTGCCGGGGTACGCCAACGCGGCCTGGCCGCCGGCGGATCCGCGGGAGACCCAGGCACCCCGGGCGCCGCGGCGGTGGCTCGTGGGCCGCTATTTTCCCGCCGATCCGAAAGAGACGGCGTGGCTGTCGCAACAAGAAAAGTCCCGGCCTGGCCGGGAGTAAGGAAGGGATTTTCATGGCATTGAACGAAGACATCAAAACCGTATTGTTGACAGAAGAACAAATCCATCAGCGCGTGGCGGAACTGGGCGCGCAGCTGACGAAAGAATATGCCGGCAGGAAGGTTGTTATGATCTGCCTGCTGAAAGGGGCCGCCTATTTTGCCTGTGACCTGAGCCGCGCCATCGATATGCCTGTCCGTATGGAATTCATGGTCGCCTCGTCTTACGGCAACGGCACTCATACGTCGGGCAGCGTCGCCGTCCATCTGGACGTCCGCGACAACATCGCCGGCAAGGACGTGCTCCTCGTGGACGACATCATCGACAGCGGGCTGACCTTCGCCCGCGTCAAGGAACTCTTGAAAACGAAAAATCCCGCCTCCATCAAGACGGTGGCCATGTGCGATAAGAAAGCGCGGCGCCAGAACGGCATGGAAGCGGACTACGTGGGCTTTGAAATCCCCGACGAATTCGTCGTGGGCTACGGCCTCGATTACGCGGGAGACTATCGCAACCTGCCCTATGTGGGCGTGCTGAATTCTTCCGTTTACGGCCGTGCCTGACAAAACGGAAGGAGGCACCTTATTTGGGTAAGTTTTTGAAAAATGTCATCTTCTGCCTGCTCATCGTCATGGCTGTCGTCGGCATCATGGACTACACGGCCACGCAGACGAAGACCAACGATATTTCCTACACGGAGTTCATGAAACACGTGCAGCAGGACGAAGTGAGATCCGTATCCATCCAGGATACGGCCATTACGGGCAAACTGAAAAACGGCGCGACGTTCACGACGGTTGCTCCGGATGACGCGTCCCTCATTCCGACCCTGCGCGCCCGCGATGTGGAAATCAAGGCGGAATTGCCGCCGAAGCCGTCCATCTGGCCGACGGTCCTTTCCACGGCCGTCCCGTTGCTCCTGTTCATCGGCATTTGGTTTATGATGATGAACCAGAACAGCGGCGGCAACCGCATGATGAATTTCGGCAAGAGCAACGCCCGCCGGTACGACGAATCGAAAAACAGCGTCAAGTTCGCCGATGTGGCGGGAGCGGACGAAGCCAAACAGGAATTGCAGGAAGTCGTCGATTTCCTGAAACACCCCGATCGGTACAACACGCTGGGAGCGAAGATCCCCAAGGGCGTCCTTCTGTATGGCCCGCCGGGCACGGGCAAGACGCTGCTGGCCCGCGCTGTGGCCGGGGAAGCCGGCGTTCCCTTCTTCAGTATTTCCGGTTCCGATTTCGTGGAAATGTTTGTAGGCGTCGGTGCGTCCCGCGTGCGGGATTTGTTTGACCAGGCGAAGAAGAATGCCCCGTGCATCGTCTTCATCGACGAAATCGACGCCGTAGGCCGTCAGCGTGGCGCCGGTCTCGGCGGCGGCCATGATGAACGGGAACAGACCCTGAATCAGCTCCTCGTCGAAATGGACGGCTTCGGCGTCAACGAAGGCATCATCATGATTGCCGCGACGAACCGTCCGGACATCCTGGATCACGCCCTGCTCCGGCCGGGACGTTTTGACCGACAGATTGTCGTGGACCGCCCCGACATGCACGGCCGGGAAGCGATTTTGAAAGTACATGCCAAAGGGAAGCCCATTTCGCCGGACGTGGATATGACCGTCATTGCCAAGGCGACGACGGGCTTCACTGGCGCCGACCTGGCCAACCTGGTCAACGAAGCGGCCCTCCTGGCTGCCCGGCGCAACGTGTCCCTCATCGACATGAAGGACATGAACGAAGCGGCGGAACGGGTTGTCATGGGTCCCGAACGGCGCAGCCACGTCATGAGCGATCAGGAAAAACGCCTGACTGCCTACCATGAAACGGGCCATACTCTGGTGGGCCTGCTTCACAATGATACCAACGTCGTCCACAAGGTGACGATTATCCCCCGTGGCCGGGCCGGCGGGTACACGATGAGCCTGCCGAAAGAGGACCGCAACTACGCGACGAAGTCCGAAATGCTCGATGAGCTGCAAATGCTTCTCGGCGGCCGCGTGGCCGAAGCGATTGTCCTGAAGGACATTTCCAGCGGTGCCAGCAGTGACTTGCAGCGCGCCACGGCCCTGGCCCGCAAGATGGTTACGCAGTATGGGATGAGCGACCGCCTAGGCTCCATGACCTTCGGCCATCCCGAAGAAGAAGTCTTCCTGGGGCGCGATATTGCCCGGGAACGCTATTCCAACGAAGTGGCCGCTGTCATCGACGAAGAAGTGCGCCGGCTCATGGATGAAGCGTATAAAGGGGCGGAAAAGCTCCTGACGGAAAACCGTGAAAAACTGACCTTGATCGCGGAAACGTTGTTGGAGAAGGAAACTCTCGACGGCAAGCAGCTCCATGAGCTGATGTCCCAGGGTTTCCTGTCGGAAGATCAGCCGGTACAGCCGGCCTAATGCGAAGGAGGCATTTGTATGCGCGCGCAAATTTTGGAATTGTTACGGTCCCGCACGCCGGAACCGGTTTCGGGGGAAGAGATTTCGTCGAAGCTGGGCGTTTCCCGTACGGCGATCTGGAAACATATCCAGACCTTGAAAAATCTGGGCTATGAAATCGAGTCCGTTCCGAAGAAGGGCTACATCCTTCGGAGCGCCCCGGATCTTTTGAGCCCGGAAGAAATCGTGACGCATCTCCATACGGAGTGGGTGGGACACCACATCCACTACATGAAAACGACGAACTCCACGAACGAAGTAGGCAAAAAACTGGCTGCCGATGGCTGCGCCGACGGCATGACCGTTGTCGCGGAAGAACAGACGAGCGGCAAGGGCCGCCTTGCCCGGGGCTGGTTCTCGCCCTACGGCCGCGGTGTCTGGGTCAGCGTGGTCCTGAAACCGCCCTTCCTGCCGGAGGAAGCCCCCAAGTGCACCTTGATGGCCGCCGTGGCCGTCGTCAAGGCTATCAACAAATACAAAGGCGTCCATGCCAGCATCAAGTGGCCGAACGACATCCTGCTGGAAGGCCGCAAGATGGTCGGCATTCTGACGGAAATGAGCGCCGAATTCGGGAAAATCAATTATATTGTCATTGGGACGGGCATCAATACGAACGTACCGCGCAGCATGGTGCCGGACGAACTGAAGGAACTGGCCATTTCCGTGGCCGACGTGGCGAAGGAGCCAATCCACCGCGTCCAGATCCTGGCAGACTACCTGAAAAACCTGGAAGAGCTGTATGAGACGGCGTGCCGCGAGGGATTCGGGCCGGTCTTCGCGGAATGGCGCAAGTACTCGAACACCATCGGGCAGGCTGTCAAGGTCATGGCGATGGACAAAACCTACTACGGGACGGCCGTGGATATCGATGACAACGGCCTGCTGATTGTCAAACGGGACGACGGTACCCTGGAAAAGGTCATTGCCGGCGACGTCTCCATCCGTCCTGCCAACGCCGAGGGAAAACACTACTCCTGAACCCGCAGGAGTGGGGGTTGCACATTTCCAAAAGTCTGTTATACTATGAGTGTTTCTTTTTCATAGTAGCAGGGAGGTAACGTATGTTACTTGTGATTGACGTTGGGAATACCAACACGGTCGCCGGCATTTACGATGGCGACAAGCTGATCGACAACTGGCGCTTTTCTTCGGATCGTTCCAAGACGGCCGATGAATTCGGCATGTTCATGACAGGCATGCTCGGCTTTGCCGGCCTGACACGGGCCGATGTGACGGACATCATCATTTCGAGCGTTGTTCCGCCGGTCCTGGTACCGCTGTGCCATATGTGCGAACGGTACTTCAACAACAAGCCCCTTGTGGTGGGACAGGGTCTGAAAATCGGGCTGAAACTCCGGTACGAGAACCCGAGGGAGATTGGGGCAGACCGTATTGTCAATGCCGTTGCCGCCTACGAAAAATACAGGTCCCTGAACCGTCCTTTGATTATCATCGACTTTGGCACGGCAACTACGTTCTGTGCTCTCCTGCCTACAGGGGAGTATCTGGGCGGCGCCATCTGCCCGGGCATCGGTATCTCGTCGGAAGCCCTGTTCCAGCGGACGGCAAAATTGCCGCGCATTGAGTTGCTGAAACCGAAAAAGGCCATTTGCGGCAACACGGTGGAAGCCATGCGGGCCGGGATCATGTATGGCTACTACGGTCTCATCAAGGAGATTGTGGCGCAGATGAAGAAGGAACTCGGCGCCCCCGAGGCCTACGTCGTGGCGACGGGCGGCTTTGCCAACACCATGACCAGCGGGACGAACTGCATCGATATGGTCGATCCCATGCTGACGCTGGAAGGCCTGCGCCTGATTTTTGAAAAGAACAAGAAGAAATAACCGCGGGGCGTGTCCTTTCGGCACGCCTTCGTCGCTGTTCCGCAGCCCGCTCCCCGGCGGGCCTTTTTTTGCGGAGCGGGTTGGTTTTATTGAAGGAAGCACGCATGAAGATTGGAAAAATCGAACTGGACGCGCCCCTGGCCCTGGCTCCCATGGCGGGGGTTTCGGACCTGCCGTACCGCGTCCTTTGCCGCCGGGCCGGCTGCGGCCTGACCGTGTCGGAAATGGTGAGTGCCAAGGGACTGCTCTACCAAAATGAAAAGACCTTTGCCATGCTGACCATCGATCCGGCGGAGCGGCCGACGGCCATCCAGCTGTTTGGTTCCGTGCCGGAGGAAATGGCGGAGGCGGCGCGTATCGTGGCAGAACGGGGCGCCGATTTGATCGACGTCAATATGGGCTGTCCCGTGCCGAAGGTCGTCCGCAATGGCGAAGGGTCGGCCCTCATGAAGGACCCGGCCCTGGCGGGACGTATCCTGGCGGCCATGGTCCGGGCCGTCCCGATTCCGGTGACGGTCAAGTTCCGGGCAGGTTGGGACGACGACCAGCGCAATGCCGTGGAATTTGCCAAAACGGTGGAAGCGGCCGGGGTAGCCGCGGTCGCCGTCCACGGAAGGACGCGGGCCCAGTTTTACGCGGGGCAGGCCGATTGGGATATCATCCGCCGGGTCAAGGAGGCCGTCTCCCTGCCCGTCTGGGGAAACGGGGATATCTTTACCTGGCAGGACGGCCTGCGCATGTTCGCCGAAACCGGCTGTGACGGCCTCATGGCGGCCCGCGGCGCCTACGGGAACCCCTGGCTCTTCACCCAGCTGCGGGCGGCCCTGGAGGGACGCCCCGTGTCGGAAGTGTCCCTGGCGGAGCGGCTGGCGATGATTCGGGAACACGCCTCGGCGTTGGCGGCTTTCAAGGGAGAGCCGGTGGCGGTCCGGGAAATGCGAAGCCACGCGTCGGCCTATTTGAAGGGATTGCCCAAGGCGGCCCTGTACCGCGGCCGGATCCATGGCCTCCGCACCCTAGCGGAACTGGATGCCATCCTGGAGGAGTACGGCGCTGCCGTCACCGCCTTTGGGGCGGGACCGGGACGGCAGGGATAAGGCACACCGGGCGGCAGTGGGAAAGAAGGACAAGCGGTTACGAACCGCGTAAAGAAGGGATGGAACAGTGAAGAAGGTTATCAGCATCAGCCTGGGTTCGTCCGCGCGGGACGCGGAAGGAATCCTGCGGCTGGGCGGGGAGACGATTTCCCTGGCGCGACGGGGAACCGACGGCGACGTGGCAAAGGCCGCCGCCCTCCTGGAGGCCTTTGATGGGAACGTGGATGCCATCGGCCTCGGCGGGACGGACCTTTATCTGGTCGCGGGAACCCATCGTTACGTGTTCCGGGAGTCGGCGCGTCTCCTGTCCCATGTGAAACGAACGCCCCTTGTCGACGGCAGCGGCCTGAAGAATACCTTGGAACGGACCTTGGTGCGGCGTCTTGCCGCCGAAGGCACGGTGACGTTCCGCAACAAAAAGGTGCTGCTGGTTTGCGCCGTCGACCGCTTCGGCATGGCCGAAGCCCTGACGGAAGCCGGTGCCGACGTTACCTTCGGCGATGTCCTGTACGGACTGGGGCTGCCGCTTCCCCTGCGCAGCCTGGCCTGGCTGGACCGGCTGGCGCGGGTGGTTGTGCCGGTCATTACGAAACTGCCCATCCGTTGGTTCTACCCCACGGGGAAGGAGCAGGAGCGGCAGGTGGTCCGGTATCCGGAGTATTTTCAGGAGAGTGAGATCATTGCCGGGGACTTTTTGTTGATCCGGCGCTTTATGCCGCCCTATCTGGAGGGAAAAGTCATCCTGACGAATACGGTGACGGCGGCGGACCGGGAACGGCTGCGGGAGGCCGGTGTCCGTCTGCTGATCACGACGACGCCCTGCCTTGGCGGCCGGAGTTTCGGCACGAATGTGCTCGAAGCGGCCCTGGTTGCGTCGGTCGGCGCGGACCGGAGCCTGACGCCGGCGCGGTATGAGGAATTGATTGCTGCCTACGGCCTGGAGCCGTCGGTGGAGTGGTTATAAAACCGTCCTGCGGGACCGGGTCCCCGGGAGACGGTTTCGGGAAAAGAAGGAAAGTCTGTATGGAGAAATTCGCCTTTATGCTGCATCCCCTGTCGCTGGAGGATATGCAGCACGTGTCCCCCTTGATCCGCTGGATTCCCGACGGGGTGCTGGAGTTTGCCCTGCGGCACAAGAAGCCTTTCGAGGTTTCCCACATCACGGGAATCCGAAGTCCCTACGCGGAGGCGGAAGGGTGGTTTGTCGGCTGTCCCCTGACGGCGAAGCAGATGATGACCTTGCCGGAAGAGTTCGTGATGGACCGCATCATCGAGACGGGGAAAATCGCGGAGGAACTGGGAGCGAAAATCCTCGGCCTCGGCGCGTTTACGAGTATTGTCGGCGATGCCGGCCTGACCGTGGCAAAGAACCTGCGGATTGCCGTCACGTCCGGGAACAGTTATACTGTGGCCACGGCCCTGGAAGGGACGCGGAAAGCCGCTGCCCTCCTGGGCATCGATTTGGCGAAGGCCACCGTGGCGGTCGTCGGGGCGACGGGGTCCATCGGGTCCTGCTGCGCCCGCATCCTGGCCTGCGAGGCCGGAACCTTGCTGCTGACGGCCCGGCATACGGCACCGCTGGAAGAACTGGCCCAGGAGCTGCAGCCGTCGTCCCGGGCAATCCTCCGGGTGGAAAAAGATCCGGCGGCGTGTATCCGCCAGGCCGACGTGGTGCTGACGGTAACGAGTGCCATCGACTTTCCCGTCGATCCGGCGGATTTCAAATCCGGCGCGGTTGTTTGTGACGTGGCGCGGCCCCGCAACATTTCCCGTGCCGTATCGGACGCGCGGCAGGATGTGCTGGTCATCGAGGGCGGTGTCATCGACGTGCCGGGCGACGTGGATTTCCATTTCCAATTCGGCTTCCCGCCCCGCACGGCTTTCGCGTGCATGGCCGAAACGATGATCCTGGCCCTGGAAGGCCGGTACGAAAATTTCACCCTGGGACGCGATTTGCGGCCCGGGCAGATCGATACCATCTCCGCCCTGGCAGCGAAACACCAGTTCCGTTTGTCGGGATTCCGCAACTTTGAGCGCGAAGTGACGGAAGAAACAATCGCTTCGGTCCTACGGCACGCCGGAATCCATCGGGTACAGGGAAGCGCGGCGGATATTTGACAACCTGTGGACAAAAATTTATAATATCTCATAGTATTCTCATTTTAACCCACGATAGTTTAGCCCACGATTCAGAGGGAGGAATTTTGCATGACGGAGAAACAAACGATTTTAACTGCTGAAGGCTTGGAAAAGCTGAAGGCGGAATTGAATGAACTGCGCACAGTCAAGCGTCTTGAAAACGAAGAACGTCTGCACGAAGCCATTTCCCACGGCGACTTGAGCGAAAACTCCGAGTACGACGCCGCCAAGGACGAACAGGCCCGCATCGAAGGCCGCGTCCAAGAAATCGAGCAGATGCTGAAGACGGCCGTCGTCATCGATAATTCCAAGAAACGTAAAACGCAGGTAGAACTCGGCACGACGGTCATCATTGAGGACCTGGCGCCGGAATTCGAAGAAGACAAGCTCCAGGAATACATCATTGTCGGCACGACCGAAGCGGATCCGTTCGCGGGGAAGATTTCCAACGAATCTCCCATCGGCGCGGCCATCCTGGGCAAAAAGACCGGTGCGGTCGTCACGGTGCGCACTCCTATGGGAGACCACCAGTACAAGATTACGAAGATCAAGTAATTAGGAGAGGCAATATGGCAGAAGATACCCAGGTAAAGAACGGCCAGGATCCCCAGAACCAGCCAAAACAGCAGAAAGCCCAGACTGCGGAACTCGACGTCAACGAACAGGTCCAGAACCGCATCGACAAGATGCATAAACTGGAAGAACGCGGCATCGCCCCCTTCGGGCACCGCTTCGATGTGACGTACCACAATAGCGAAGTACATGCCCAGGCCCAGGAAATGCAGGACAACAACACGGTGGTCAAAGTGGCCGGCCGTGTCATGGCTATCCGCGGCCACGGCAAGACGTGCTTCATGGACCTCCATGACAAGACGGGCCGCATCCAGCTCTACCTGCGCAAGGACGTGCTGGGCGAAGAGGTCTATTCCGTCACGAAATTGATGGACCTCGGCGATATCATCGGCGTGACGGGCACGGTCTTCCTGACCCATACGGGCGAACCGTCCATCCGCGTCGAAGACCTGCAGTTCCTGTCCAAAGCCCTGAAGCCGCTGCCGGAAAAATTCCACGGCCTTAAGGACATGGACTTGCGCTATCGGCAGCGCTATGTGGACCTCATCGTCAATCCCGAAGTGAAAGATGTCTTTGTCAAACGGACGCAAATCATCAAGAGCATCCGTCGTATCCTCGACGAAGATGGCTTTCTGGAAGTCGAGACGCCGGTCCTGAACACTATTTCCGGCGGCGCCACGGCACGGCCGTTTATTACATACCACAACGCCCTGAACATCGAACTCTATCTGCGCATCGCCACGGAACTGAACCTGAAGCGACTGATCGTCGGCGGCATGGAACGGGTATATGAACTGGGCCGTGTCTTCCGTAACGAAGGCATGGATATCAAACATAATCCGGAATTCACGACGCTGGAGCTGTACCAGGCTTACGGCGACATGGAATCTGTCATGGACATTACGGAAAAATTGGTCAGCCAGACGGCGCAGAACGTCCTGGGGGCGATGAAAATCACCTACGAGGGCACGGAAATCGACTTGACGCCGCCGTGGCCCCGTATCACCATGATCGATTCCATCAAGAAATACAGCGGCTACGACTTCAACGGGGTCACGGACCTGGAGCAGGCCCGCGCCATGGCGAAGGATGCCAAAGTCCCTGTCGAATCGACATGGGGCGTCGGCAAGATTATCAACGCCTTCTTCGACACCTTTGTGGAAGACAAGCTGATCCAGCCGGTCTTTATCTACAAGTATCCCAAGGAAATTTCGCCTTTGGCCAAGAGCAGCGTCGCAGACCCGGAAATCACGGATCGCTTCGAAGGCTTTATTTACGGCCGCGAGCTGTGCAATGGCTTTACGGAACTGAATGACCCCATCGACCAGCGCGAACGCTTCGTGAAACAGATGGAAGAACGGGCGAACGGCGACCTGGAAGCCGGCATGATGGACGAAGACTTCATCAACGCTCTCATGCACGGCCTGCCCCCGACGGGCGGCCTGGGCATCGGCATCGACCGTCTCGTCATGTTCCTGACGGGCGCCACGTCAATCCGCGACGTGCTGCTGTTCCCGACCATGAAACCCCTGCCGCAGGACAAGGCGGAACTGGCCGCCGAAGCAGAGGCGGCCGCCAAGGACGGGGAAAAGAATGGGCCGGATGCCGCCGCTGCCCAGCCCGGGCCTGCCGCGCCGGAGGAAAAGATTGATTTTACCGGCGTGCAGATCGAGCCGCTGTTCCAGGACCAGGTGGATTTTGACACCTTCTCGAAGTCCGATTTCCGGGCCGTGAAAGTAAAATCCTGTGAGGCGGTTCCCAAGTCCAAGAAACTCCTGAAGTTTGTCCTGGACGACGGAACGGGGACGGATCGCGTGATCTTGAGTGGGATCCACGCCTATTACGAGCCGGAAGAGCTGGTCGGAAAGACCCTGATTGCCATTACCAATCTGCCGCCGAGAGCCATGATGGGCATCGATTCCTGCGGCATGCTGCTTTCCGCAGTGAACCGGCGCGACGACGCGGAAGAGCTGCATCTCCTGATGGTGGACGACCATATCCCGGCAGGCGCGAAGCTGTATTAAGTAACGGCTCCCGCAAACCCGCGCGAAAACAGTTGACAGGCTCTATCCTTAGTGCTAGAATTACCAATACCGTCCCCCGACGGTGTTGGTTTTTCTTTTTCTCGGGCTGATAGAGTTTTTTCTTTAAAAATGACGAAAAAAGGAAAATCCCTGTTGACATTAACGCCGAGTTGATGTAAACTATAAAAGCTGTCGGGCGACAGCGAGGAACCTTGAAAACTGAATAACAAGAAACCAGATAAATGTGCGGGTCCCATTTTCGGCAACGAAGATGGACCAAGTCATATAATTTCGAAACAACAAAGAAGAAGAGCCAAATCGGCTTTTCCATAAAACTTTTATGGAGAGTTTGATCCTGGCTCAGGACGAACGCTGGCGGCGTGCTTAACACATGCAAGTCGAACGAGAATCTGTGGAAAGAGGATTCGTCCAATTGAAGCAGAGGACAGTGGCGGACGGGTGAGTAACGCGTGAGGAACCTGCCTTTCAGAGGGGGACAACAGTTGGAAACGACTGCTAATACCGCATGACACATAGGTGTCGCATGGCACTTATGTCAAAGATTTATCGCTGAAAGATGGCCTCGCGTCTGATTAGCTAGTTGGTGAGGTAACGGCCCACCAAGGCGACGATCAGTAGCCGGACTGAGAGGTTGAACGGCCACATTGGGACTGAGATACGGCCCAGACTCCTACGGGAGGCAGCAGTGGGGAATATTGGGCAATGGGCGCAAGCCTG
>ENA-ORNY01000088-ORNY01000088.1-human-gut-metagenome-genome-assembly--contig:-NODE-88-length-74593-cov-12.713757_pt1 | contig 74593 bp, 51 predicted proteins | sample MGYA00242122_ERZ509036 | MGnify/ENA primary metagenome ERZ509036 (study PRJEB26280, sample SAMEA2338696) | human gut metagenome | biome: human gut; feature: human-associated habitat; material: faeces... | reverse complement strand
GCCCAGAATGGTGTAGCTGCTGCTTTTGGTCACAAAGATGATCAGCGGACGCGCCTCATTTTGCATCAGGGAGACGGCGGCGTCATAGCCATTGGGCGAACGCATTTCGATGCGCGTGGCCAAGGGATTGTCGATATCCCGGATGAGGCCCGCCAGGATGGTCCGGTTCCGGGACGGCACTTCCGGCGACAGTCCTAGGGACGTGACGACGCAGACCGGCGCCTCAAAGCCCGGTTTCAGGCGGTTGAAGGCATCGCTCGTCGCCGAAATGAAGGGGTTCACGGCTTCGTAGTTCTTCAAAATCCCCATGAGGGCCCCGTAGCCCAGGGTGGACAGGAAATCCTTGTGCATGTCGCCGGGGGCAAAGAGATTGACCACGCGGCCGTCCTTCATCTTCGCCGCCAGGCCCACGTGGGTGTGTTCGCCGCTGCCGGCCACGCCCTGGATCGGCTTCGCCTGGAAGGAGACTTCCATCCCGTTCAGGCGGAACAATTCCTTGACGACGATGCGGGCGAGGATTTCGTTGTCCGCCGTCTGGAGGCCCGTATTGAACTTCCAGTCCACCTCCAGCTGCTCGTTGATGTGGGTCATGTGGCCTGTCTCGTCGATCTGGCCCTTGACACCGCCACATTCCTTATGTCCCATTTCCGGTTTCAGGCCGTAAAGCTCCAGGGCTTCGATGGTCTGTTCCAGCGCCGTGCGGACATTGCCTCGTGTGCGCTGCCAGTACTGTTCCTGCATCACCTGGGACGAGGACAGGGCTTCAATGGGGGATTTTTCCCGCGGCGACTTGACCCAGATCTCCAGTTCCGTCGCCGTCGTGAAGTCCAAATGATCGATTTGGTCCACCTCGACGTGTTCCAGGCCCGGCAAATGGGGGTACTGTTTCAACAGGGCCAGGATTTCCTTTTCCACGTAGGACAGGGTTTTCTTCAGGAGAGAACGGGAATCGACAAAGGTATTGTTATGGACAAGGAAACACGGCAGGCGCAGCGTGCCGACAATTTTCCCCGTGCTTTCGTCCACGTGTTCATAGTTGTAATCCACGTACCAGTTGACGTCGCGGTCGACGGTCATGTCGACGCGGGCGTCGTTCAGCGTAGCAATGCCCGGCAGCACGACGGAAGAGCCGTCTGTCTGGGCCGCGCTGCCATAGAGGAATTTATCCAGGTCGTGGAGGAAAATATTGATGGGAATCTTTTCGTCCGTATCATTGCCGGCCAGGTCCACGCCCATGAGGGACACGTACTGGATTTCCTTGTGATCCGACAGGATCTGCAACAGGGATTCCTTATTCTGCTGCTCCGGTTTGATGATATACAGCAATGTGGATTTTTCCATAGTTCCGGCGGCGCTGCCGCCTTACCCCCTTTTCTCACTCGAGAGCCGTACCAATCCTTTTCCCAATCGGGATTGCCTGAATCGGACGACAGATGCATAACACACAAGAATAGGTTTATTGTATCATATCCGGGCCCGTTCGTACATAGCCGCTCCGTCAGGCGCACAAGACAAGCAAAATTTCCTCGAGTCGGCGGTATTGCTGCTCCAGGTCGCCGGCCTGTCCCATGGGAATGTCCATGGTCAGACGATCCAGCTGCCACAGGGCCCGTGTCAGCTGACGTTCTGTGTAGCGGGAGCCGTCGCGGCGCCACATATTCACGACGAAAGGCGATTTGCCCAGTTCCCGGGCAAGGGCCGGCGCGGACAGAGAGGCCAGCTCCTTGACACGGGCCAGGTTTCGCAGGCCTGCCGTCAGTTTCGCCAACAACAGGATCGGGGACACTTTACGTTTTTTCTGGTCCGCCAGGAGAAAGAGCAGTTCCCGGCCGTTTTTGGCGGCGATGGCGCGGTTCATGGCAAAGTTCCCCGCTTCGGGCAGGCCCGAAAAGAGGGCGGCCACATCGGCCGCGTCCCATTCCTTGCGTTCCCCCGCAAAGAGGGCGATTTTCTCCACTTCTCCCTTTAAGATCAACAGGGGAGGTTCCTTGTCCGCCGTTTCCACATATTCCATGATGGCGCCCACCGCGTCCTGCGTAAAGCGGCCGCCGTACAAGGCCGCTTCCTTCTGGAGCCACGCCGGCAAGTATTTGGCCGTAATGGGATCGCAGGTCACGTAACACGTATGCTGCTTCAGGAACTTCGTCAAGGGCCGCCGCCCATCCAGTTTCTCCGCCTGGATCAGGACCGTGGCGAAATCGGGCACATCGGACAGGATAGCCTGGAACCGCTCCTGCGGTGACAAATTCTCCGGCGCGGTCCCGGCGCCCCGCTTCTTCGGCCTCACCCCGTCTTTTTCCTTGCGCTGCGGCGGGTTGAGGAGCTGCGGGTCCGTCACGCGGACGACAACGCGGCCGCCGAAAAAAGGATAGGTGTTCAACTGGGTTTTCAGCTGCTGCAGGTCCGTCTTTTCCGCAAAGACGCTGACGTCCCGCTCCTCTTCGGGCACTCCGTCGAAGAGGACCTCCCACGCCTTGTCCAGGACCAGGTCCCGGTAGTAGGCTTCTTCCCCGACCACGCACAGGACCGGGGGCACCGTATCCGCCGTCAGCTGGCGGACAAAGGCTTCCGGCGTCACCGGTCCCGACAGGGCGCCGCTTCGATTTCCTGCCATGACTGTCTCCCTTCCGGGGCCCTGCCAAATCCGGCAATCCCCTCCTTCTGCTGTTTATAACTATACCATCGGCCGCCCGAATCGTCAAAAACGAAGCGGATGGCGCCTAGCCGGTCGGTCCGCAAAATTTCCGTGCCCGCCGCGTCCAATCGGGCCAGCGTTTCCGGCGCCGGATGGCCGTACCGGTTCCCCTCCCCGACGGACACGACGGCCCAGCGGGGGCAAAGGCGCGTCAGGAACTGCGGCGATGACGAAGACCGCGCCCCGTGGTGAGATACCTTCAGGATATCGCAAGGCCCCAACCAGGGCAGGGCGGCTTCTTCCGTATCCTGCCCGGCATCGCCGGGGAAAACGAAGGTCCGTTTCCCGACGCGGGCCGCCAAAATCAGGGACGCGGCATTCGTGTCCGTTTCCCCCATAGTACGCACGACGTCTTGCCCGCTCCCGTCCCCGGCCACGAAAAAGACAGCATCGCCCACGGTCCGGACCTCGCCGCGGCGCAGGCGGACGACCTTCACCGCCGGCGGCAGGCGGCGCAGGAAAGACGTCATGGCCTCTGTGTCGGCCCCCTGTCCCAGCCAGACCTGTTTTACCGGCATGGCGCCGACAATGGCGCAGGCGCCGCCGACGTGGTCAAAATCCCCGTGGCTCAAAACAAGGACATCCAGCCCTGTCAGCCCGTAAAACCGCAGGTAGGGCAAGACGATATGCCGTCCCGTGTCATACCCCGGCAGCCCACCTGTATCCACCAGGACCGCGCGGCCGCCTGGCGTCCGCAGCAAAGCTGCGTCGCCCTGCCCCACATCGAGGAAATGGACGTCCAGGGAATGGGGGCCGAAGCGGGCTGCCGCGAACGGCACGAGGAAGACGGCGGCCAGGATAGCCAGCAGGACGCGCCGGACCCGTGTGGGAACGCGGACGCAAGGCCCCACGTCGAAGAGCAGGGCCAGGCCTCCGTAATAGGCCAAGGAGCGGGGCCAGCCCCAGTCGGCAACCGTCACGACGGCTCCCGGCAGGGCCGCGAGCCACCGGCCGGCCTGAAGGACACCGGCCAGAAGGAATTCCGACGGAACGGCCGCCGCCGCACACCAAGCCGGCGTCAGGGGAGACAAGAGCAGGACCGGCAGGAAGAGGAGCACGGCCAATTCCAGCGCCGGCACCAGGAGCAGGTTGCTCACTAGGGACAGGGGAACGACCTGGTGGAAGTACCAGACCAGGATTGGTACGGTGACGAGCTGGGCCGTCAAGGTCACGGCGAGCAGCGTCCGTACGGGAGCGGGACAGCCGTCGGGGAGCCACTCTTCCACGCGGGGACGAAGGACCAGCAGGCCCGCTACGGTGGCGAAGGACAGCTGAAACCCCACATCGACAAGCCACAAAGGCCGCCACAACAGCAGGAGCCAAGCCACCAGGACAAGGAGACGCAGGGGATCAGCCCGGCGTTCCCGCAAGCGTCCCCAAAGCAGGACAGAGGCCATGAGGACAGCCCGCAGGACGGCGGGACGCAAGCCGCAGGCGACGGCATAGCCCGCCAGGAACAGCAGCAGGACCGCCGTCTTCCAGGGGCTCCGCCAACGGCGCAGGATCAGCCCGGCCACGGCCAGGAGCAAGGCCACATGAGTTCCCGATACGGCCAACAGGTGGGCCAGGCCGTTTTGGCGCAGCACTTCGGCATCTTCCTCGCGGACTCCTTCGTAGCCTCCGAGGACCATGCCCAAGAGCAGGGCACATTCGGGCCGCCGCAGGCGGCGCAGCAAGGCCGACTTTCCTTGCTGCACCGCCCCTTCCCCACGACACAGCAGGGACGCCGCTGCCGGCAGGACCGTCCAATCGCCGGGGCGGACTGTCAGACGTCCGTACACCTGCCGGATCCGGGCGGCCAGGGCGCCGTTATCACAACCGGGATTGGCGTGGAAAATCTGGGGACGCACCCTCCCGCGGACCTGCAGTTGTCGCGTCGTCAGGCTGTCCGGCGGCGGCAACTCCGCCGGCGTCCCGCGCAGGAACACCCGTACCCGCCCCGGCAGGGGCTGCCGCACCACCAGAGTTCCCGCCAGGCCCTGCTCCTTGTACACCAGGGACGCCGGATCCCATTCCCCCGTCAGGACCTGTTCCCTGCCGTACTGCCGCTGCCAGGCCTGCCGCGCGGGCCCATCGGACGCTCCGGACAACAAACCGCCTGCCCCGGCGCACAGGAGCAGCACGATCAGCAAGGGTTCCCGCTGCCGCCAGGCCAGCAACGCCGCCACGGCCAGGGCCGCGGCAGCGGCAGGTCCCCACAGGAAACGCGGGAGGGGGAAGATGCCCAGGATATCGCCCCCGCAAAAGAAACCGAACGCCGTGAAGAGAGTCGTCCGGAAGAAGAACGTCGTCCGCCCCATTCAGCGTCCTCCCTGGTCCCCGCCGCGGGTCGCGAGCCATTGGCTCCACAGGAGGGGACGGGGCGTCCGTTGCCGGTACTGGACATAGCGGTGGAACTGCCTCAGCATCCTGGCCCGCGGGCCTTTGGACAGGTCGGCTCCGCCCAGGCCTTTCTGGCGGGCTATGGCTTGCTCCGCCGATTCGCCGGACCGGGCGAGCAGTTCCGTCAGGATCATGAACGTCGTCGTACGGCCGTGACCGGCGTGACAGTGGAAGTACAGCCAGCCCCGGTCTGCCGGCAGGCTGTCGTAGAACCGCAGAAAATCATCGACGGCCTGCGGCTCCGGCCAGACCATGTCCGTGGCGGCCACGCGGACGTAGCGAAAGCCGGCGGCCAGCGCCACCTGTTCTTCCGTCGCGTACTCCGTGACATGCAGGGACAGCGGTTTCAAGCCCAGGGACACATCGTGCTTGCCCATGGGCGTCACGACGACATCCGTGCCGACCGCGCCGGCCAGGCGATTTTTTTCGTCCTGTCGGACCGCCTCAGTACCCTTGCCCTTGTTCAGGGCGTTCGCCGGGCCGTGCCAGCTCACGGGAAGGCCGTTCAAAAAGCCATGCGATTCCTGGCGCAGGTCCACATCCCAGACCGTCACGGTCTCCAGGGCGCCGTAAGGGGCCAGACGCTCCCGAAGGGTCTGGAAGGCCTCCGGTGAAGGCTGGCTGCTGCCGGCCAGTTTCAGCTCCGCGTCGACGCGGAAATTGCGCAGGGTCCCGGCGCGCGGTTCAGCATCCAGGCGCCACTGGGGATCGTCCGTCCAGGGGGGCGCCGCCATCCCTGCCGGCTTTCCCTTCCCTCCCGGCAGGCCCGCCGTAGTTCCACAACCGGCCAGGGCCGCGGCCACGCAGCACAAGGCCAGCGCCACGGCCAGTAGCCGGGACGGGACAGCCCGAAGCCGCCACCACTCGATTACAGACATCCTATCCTCTCCTTTGCGAATTGGTTTCTTCCATTGTATCGCCCACCGGGAAAAAGGCAACGGCCGGGCTTACATATTTACAATTTTTCCGAAAGACTCTACAATGAGTATATCCCTACGAAAGCAAAACACTCTCCGGGCAGGCTGCATAAGCACTCGGTTTTGCGAATAAAATTCTATGAATAACGTTCCCGCGGGGAATAAATCAGTGAGTAAAGAAGGATCCCTATGATTTCCCAAACACGCTTACAGGAACAACTGAACCAGATGGCGGCCATCACGACCCACGCCCACGGGGCGAAAGGCATCAACCGCGTCGCCTTCACGACAACGGACTGGGAAGGGCGGCGCTATCTTCTGTCCCTCATGGAAGAAGCCGGCCTGGAAATCCGTACCGACGCCTTCGGCAACGTCATCGGCCACCGCCGGGGCACGCGGGAAGACCTGCCAGCCCTCCTGTGTGGGTCTCACTCGGACAGCGTCCCCGAAGGCGGCAACTACGACGGCGTCTGCGGCATCCTCGCCGCCATCGAAGTCGCCCGCAGCATGCGGGAAGACGGCTTCGTCAACGAACGGCCCCTGGAGGTCGTCCTCTTTATGTGCGAAGAATCCAGCCGCTTCGGCTGCTCCACGGCAGGTAGCAAATTCATGCGGGGGTTCCTGACCCAAAAAGACCTTTTCAAGTACCACGACAAATACGGCAACAGCATGTACGAAGTTCTCCAGAGTCGCGGCCTCCGGCCCGACGAAATCGAAACGTGCCGCTATACGCGGCCCTTGGCGGCCTACCTGGAGCTGCATATCGAACAAGGCAAGGTCCTGGAACAGGAAGGCCTGCCCTTGGGAATCGTCACGGGCGTCGCCGCCCCGACACGCCTGAAGCTGCGCTTCCACGGCAGCGCCGACCATAGCGGCGCCACACCCATGGCCCTGCGGCGGGACGGACTCTGCGCCGCCGCCGAAGTGGTCCTGGCCGTGGAAGAGGCCGCCCGTTCTCACCAGGATCCGCCGGTCGTCGGCACGGTGGGCATGGTGTCCGTCGAACCGAACGCCATGAACGTCGTTCCTGGCGAAACGGAACTGGGCGTCGACATCCGCAGCATTTCCAAGCAGGCCAAAGACGACGTCCTACGGCAGGTCGTGGACAAAGCCCGGTCCGTGGCGGCGCGCCGCGGCGTGCCCCTGGATGTGGACCTGCTCTACGATGACGATCCCGTCCCCCTCCACGACGGCATGGTCCGCTTCCTGGGAGCGTGCTGCCGGGAAGCCTCCCTCCCCTTCCGGGAAATGCCCAGCGGGGCCGGGCATGATGCCATGAACTGGGCCTCCTACTGCCCGACGGGCATGCTCTTTATCCCCTGCCGCGGCGGCATCTCCCATTCACCGGACGAATTCGCCCGGACGGAAGACTTCGTCCAGGCCGTCACCCTCCTGGAACGAGCCTTGCGGACGCTCAGCCGCGCGAACGTTTCCATCGCTCCCTGAGCTGCTTTTGCGACAACCGGGGAACGCGGACGTGCGTCCCGTCCTTGCAGGGCCGCGCCAGATTGACCCGGTCCGGGTCGGCGTCAAAGGTATACCCGCCGGCCAGGAGCAGCACTTCCTGGACCCGCGCCCCCTTGGGAACCCGATACAGGCCGGGCCGCTGGACGGCGCCACTGACGCAGACTGTCACTTCCGCGCCCTTGCCTGGGGGTGCCTGCCGGCCCGCAGCCCCTCTGCCGTCCACGCCGCAGCGGGCTTCCATTCCCGCCGCTCCCTTCGTTCCTCCGCCTGCCCTTCCCTCCTGCAAGGCCGCGCCGGCGCTTTCCATGGGTTCCGTCGCGCCGGGCAGGGTCCCCGCATCTCCCAAGGAACCGAACCAGGCCGCCAGCCCGCAAAACAGCACACTCCCACAAAGAATTATCGCTTTTATCCGTTGTTTTTGTCCCAAATTCCCTTCTTTCTCCCCCAAAACAAAAGGGGACCCCCGGCATCTGCCGGAAATCCCCCGATTTCCTTACGGACGCGCCCGGCACAACCGGACGCTTTTTTATGGTTGTAGACACTTTTTTATGGTTGTGGACGGCCCTGTCACTCCCGCACGGGGCATCTCACCGGACCACCAGATTGACGAGGCGTCCCGGAACGGCGATGACCTTGCGGACCGTACCCGTGCCGATGAGCTCCTGGATGCGCTGGTCGTCCAGGGCCAGCTTCTCCAGGGTTGCCTTGTCGGCATCGGACGGAACGACCAGGCGGTCCCGGACCTTGCCGTTGATCTGGACGACGATTTCCACGGAGGCGACCTTCAGGGCCTCTTCGTCGAACGTCGGCCACGACTGGTCATGCACGCTCGTCGCGGCGTCGATTACCTCGTGCCACAGTTCTTCCGTGATGTGCGGCACGAAGGGCGCCAAAAGGAGCAGCAGGTCGCGGACGACCTCATAGACCAGCCCTTCGTTGGCTTCCGCCTTGGCATCCTTATAGGCATACAGGGCATTGACCAGCTCCATGAGGGAGCTGATGGCCGTGTTGAAATTGAAGCGCGTATCGACATCTTCCGTCACTTTCTTGATGGAAGCATGCAGGACGCGCCGCAAATCCTTGTCCTGTTCGTCCAGGGCGGCGACGTCGTAGGATGCCTTCTTCGCCAGCACATCGCGGAAGTGGTAGACGATGCGCCAGACGCGATTGAGGAAACGGTAACTGCCGTCGACACCACGGTCGCTCCATTCCAGCTCGCGTTCCGGCGGAGCAGCGAAGAGGATAAAGAGACGGGCCGTATCGGCACCGTATTTTGACAGGATTTCTTCCGGCGACACGACATTGCCCAGGGACTTGGACATCTTCGCGCCGTCTTTGATGACCATGCCCTGCGTCAGCAGGTTCGTGAACGGTTCATCGTACTCGACGAGACCGGCGTCGCGGAGAACCTTCAGGAAGAAGCGCGAATAGAGCAGATGCAGGATGGCGTGTTCAATGCCGCCGATGTACTGGTCCACAGGGCCCCAATAGGCATTGGCGTCCTTGGCGAAAGGCGCCTTGTCGTTATGGGGATCCGTATAGCGCAGGTAGTACCAGGACGAGCACAGGAACGTATCCATCGTGTCCGTTTCGCGGATCGCGTCAGCGCCGCATTGCGGGCACTTGCAATGGAGAAAGATTTCCGAAGTCGCCAGGGGCGATTTTGCGCCTGCGTCGAATTTGACATCTTCCGGGAGCAGGACCGGCAGCTGGTCTTCCGGGACGAGGACCTCGCCGCAGTGCGGGCAGTAGACGATGGGAATCGGTGCGCCCCAGTACCGCTGGCGGCTGATGAGCCAGTCGCGCAGGCGGTAATTGACACGGCGTTTGCCCAGGCCTTTCTCTTCCATGTAGTCCATGATGGCGCCCATGGCTTCGTGCATTTCCATGCCCGTGAACTGGGCGGAATTGACGAGGACGCCGTCCTTTTCCTCATAGGCATGGGTCATGTCTTCCAGCTTCAGTTCCTGGTCTTTCGGCTGCAGTGTCAGAATCTTTTCAATGCCGTACTTCTCCGCGAACATCCAGTCACGCTGGTCGCCCGTCGGCACGCCCATGACGGCGCCCGTGCCGTAATCGTACAGGACGTAGTTCGTAATCCAGATATGGACCGTGTGGCCCGTTAAGGGATGGACGCAGTCGTAGCCCGTATACATACCGACTTTTTCCGACTCGCTGGACGTGCGTTCAATGTCCGAGGTGTTCTTGATCTTATTGCAGAAGGCTTCCAGCTCGGCCCGTTTCGGGTTGTTCTCCAGGATTTTTTCCACCAGGGGATGCTCCGGAGGGATGACGACGAACGTCACGCCGTAAATCGTATCGGGACGGGTCGTGTAGACCGGCAGCTTCTCTCCCAGGGCGGGCACGTCAAAGCTGAATTCCAACCCTTCGGAACGGCCAATCCAGTTTTCCTGCATGACCTTGACCCGATCCGGCCAGCCGGGGATTTCCTTCATGTCCTTCAGGAGTTCATCGGCATATTCCGTAATCTTGAAGAACCACTGGCTCAGGCGCTTCTTGTGGACTTCGTGATGGCAGCGCCAGCATTTTCCGTCTTCGACCTGTTCGTTGGCCAGGACCGTGTTGCAATGGTCGCACCAGTTGACGGACGATTCCTTTTTGACGGCCAGACCCCGTTTGTAGAACAATTCAAAGAACCACTGGGTCCACTTGTAATAATCGGGCTGGCACGTGATGACTTCGCGGTCCCAGTCGTAGGACAGGCCCATAGCCTTCAGCTGCCGCGTCATGTTGGCGATATTGTCCAGGGTCCATTTCTTCGGCGGGATGCCATGCTGGATGGCAGCATTTTCCGCCGGCATACCAAAAGAGTCGAACCCCATGGGATGCAGTACGTTGAAGCCCCGCATGGTGCGGAACCGGGCGACCACGTCGCCGATGGAATAGTTGCGCACATGACCCATGTGCAGGTTGCCCGACGGATAGGGGAACATTTCCAGCACATAGGATTTTGGTTTTCCTTCTTCTTTTTCGCGTTTGAACGTTTTATGCTCTTCCCAATACTGCTGCCATTTGGATTCAATGGCATGGGGTGCATATTTCTCTTCCATGATAACCCTCCCTGTTTTCTCACACTTATCCAGGAGTCTCTCTCCCTTTCCCTTGGCAGGCGGGCTTCCCGCCTTCGGACAGAGGCAACTATAACTTCTTCATTATACAATGGACGCTGGGGTAAGTCAATTTTCCCGCCCTGGGACGGCGTTTCGCAGGCCCTTGTCGGGGGTCCTCCCCTCCTGCGGCGCGAAATTGTACCGGATCTTACAAATTTTCCCGGGTCCGCCGGGCTATCCGGGAAACGGGGAAAAAAACTTGACTTCCCCCGCAGAAGCAGGTATGATAAGCCCAATTACATACTGCTTTAGTATACATTAAGGAGGAATCCCCATGCAGACCCGTAAACTCTTCACCGTACTCCTCAGCGCCCTCGCCGTCCTGCTCCTCGTCGCAGGCTGCGGCGGCAACGACAAGAAAGCCGCCTCTGGCAGCGGCAAGGCCCTGAAAATCGGCGCCACGGCCGGCGCCCATGCCGAAGTCGTCCACGCCGTCGCGGCCGAGGCGAAAAAACAGGGCCTGAACGTGGAAGTCGTGGAATTCACGGACTATATCACGCCCGACAAGGCCCTGGCCGAAGGCAACCTGGACCTGAACGCCTACCAGCATGTGCCTTTCCTGAACAACTTCAACAAGCAGCACGGCACGAAACTCGTCCCCATCGGCAACACGATCCTGATCCGCCAGGGCCTCATCAGCGACAAGATTCATGACCTGAAGGACGTACCCACCGGCGCGACCGTCGCCATCCCGAACGATCCCACCAACGGGGGCCGCGCCCTCCTGCTGCTTCAGCAGGCAGGCCTGCTCCGCTTGAAAGACGGCGTCGGCTACAAGGCCACCCCGAAGGATGTGACGGACAATCCGAAACAGTTGAAGTTCAAGGAACTGGAAGCAGCCCAGCTCCCCCGCAGTCTGGCCGACGTCGACCTGGCGGCCATCACCATGAACTACATCCTGAGCTCCGGCATCGACCCGAAAAAGCAAGGTCTGTTCTGGGAAAAGAAGGACGAGCCCCTGGCCGTCATGGTCCTGGCAGCCCGCGAAGAAGACAAAGACAAACCGGAATTCAAGAAAATCGTGGAAATCTACAAATCAGAAACCATCAAGAAATTTATCGAAGATAAATTCCACGGTACCATTCAGTCGGCCAATTGAGGCCGGCACGGAAAAAGGAGCAGCCCGACGGGCAATGTCATTAAGTTAGAGGTCAGATTTATTCTGACCTCTTTCTTATGCCCATAAGTCATTAAGTTAAGACGTCAAAACAGTCTCCCATGTACGGATAAAACCAAGTCCAAGCATGGGAGGCTTCTTTTTGCTTTTTTGGGGGCTATATTCTTCCACTCCCACCCCGATAATGAGGCATAACCACCGAAAATCCGTAGAATTTTGCCACGTCAAACAGGGCAGCCCCAATATCTCGGACTTCCCTAAAATGCCTTCCTGTTAAGTTGTAGTGTGGCTACGCCACTCGATAGCCAAAGGCAACGGCAGACTTTGGCTTAATATTCCGCTCGTCCTGCCGTCCTTGACGAATGGGCTGTTTGTATTTGAGCAGTTCCTCGTACAGCTTTGTTATCGGCTCGTTGCGGTACATCCTAAAGAACCTGCGGATGGACAGACACGCCATCTTGAAATCAATGGCATATAGATATTTAGTATCTTTCTCGATGTCTTTTTTAGTGGTAGAGTTTTCTGCATTTTCCTCAGACTGTTTTGCTGTCTCCGCCTTAGCCGCTTCCCATTCCCCAGCCGCAATGACATTTCTCGCCACGGCATTGAACATGATAAGATGTGCGTAAATCTCCATCTGAACAGCTTCGTCCTTCTTGCTGTGGAAGTGCATACCACCGAGGGAGTATTTCATGTCTCGAAAACTCGTTTCGATACCCCAACGCATGTGGTAAAGTTCTTTCATTTGGGCAATAGAAAATTCAAACCTGCTGAGGTTCGTAATCAGAATCTCCCAGGCGTCGTCCCCAGTGTCGGGGTCGTTTATGAGGAACTTTACGACGTGGAACGTGATTGTACAGGCGTCCTCAAAATCCCATCGCTGAGTTCTTGTTTTTGGGGAGCGGGTTTCTTTAATGTGTCGCCTGGGTGCGTTGATTTTATAGACTGGTTCTCCATTAGCCCGCTTATTTAGATATTCTGTATGCGAAGTAGTCACAGGAATAGCAATCTCCATGTCGCACTCCTCATCGGGAAGATAGTTGATTTCTTTGATGCCATTCGTTCTCGCCCGAAGTACATAATGGCAGTTTTCCGTGCGGTTCAGTGTCTCGATTAGGTTGAAACTCTCATAGCCCCTGTCCATGATAATTATGAACGGGTTGTCTTTGGGCAAACGGCTAATCATCTTCAGGGCAGCGTTTCTTTCGTCCCAGGAGTTTCTGGGCTGCAATACGCAATCCATATACTGACGAGACGCTATGTCGTACATAATATTGGCATGAATCTGGCAAAACGGTTTAATAGACGCTCCGTTTCTTTTGTTCGTGTCCACGACAAAAGCCGACTGCGGATTCCACGGCGTAGTGAAGTCCGAGCCGTCAATAGCGTACAGGCGGTATTTCCCGTTGAACAGTTTCTTCGGGGCAGACTGGTTGTAATGAGACAGCAAATCCTCAAAGACAGGCAGAGACAGCTTATCCCTTGCCTGAACATAAGCAGAGGTAGTCATTCTCTCGGAAAGTTTAGAGAAGGCTTCCTGCAATTCGGCGTTGAGGCTGTTACCCTGCATATTGAGCATAACCTTCACGAGCTTATCAAACGGCAGCTTGCTTTTGCGGGTGAAGTCCTGCGGCTTGTTTCCTGTAACGGTCGATGTTCTCCGTTATATAGGAAATGGAGGTATTGAGGACATCCATTGCGTTCGACTTGCGTTCTGGCATGACGGTCAATACCTCCTTCCTGATTTATTGTTTACATGAACGGTTCATAATACAACTATAGCACGTGGTCAATCTTTATGTTGAAATATGCCTGTGGCTATGTGTTATATTTTGGGTGTCGAGGTTCAGAAAACAGAATCTAACCTCAAAAAAGTATTGTTTTTATAAAGAAGGGAAGGACACATTTTGAAGAAAGTAGGTTTGAAGAAAAAGGTAGCTCTTACGCTGGCCGTTATGGGGGGTAACAGTTTCTCCACTATAATATTCAACGATTTTGAGAATAATCGGGCTGAGGCAAGTTGTATCCCTGTAGTTGCAGGTAACGACGGAACTTTGTATTATGGAAGCACCCAAGGCTCAATCTGGTCTTGTCATGGTGTTATCGGAAAGGTCGCTACCGATAAAACAATAACAGAATCTATAAAAAAGGTTGGGATTGAAGACGAAGGCAACGCCCTTAAAATCAAAAAAATATGGACACAAAAGACATTAACACCGATGGCAAAATAAAAACCACAGACGATATTGAAGCAGGTGGAAATCTTCATGTTCATGGTTCTGAAACAATTGACAATGGCCTTAACGTAAAAGGCAATACGACGCTTGGCGATAATCCCGCCGACAAATTGACGGTTAACGCTACGAGCGAGTTTACGGCGAACGCCACGTTCGATAAAAATGTAAAAATTAAGGGCGACACCTCGACAGACGGCAAGCTCGACGTTGGCGGGGACCCCCATCTGCACGGCAATGCCGAAGTAGATAAAAACTTGACAGTGCATGGTAACGAACTGGTTAACGGTGACTCGCATATTAACGGAAACTCTGAGATTGATAAAAATCTCCGTGTACACGGCAACGAGGAAGTCGATGGTGATTCCCATATCCACGGGAATAGTGAAATCGACAAGAGTCAGACCGTCCACAGCGACCAACATATCAACGGTAATCAGGAGATTGATAAAAACCAAACCGTTCACGGGAACCAGACCGTGGACGGTGACGCCAATATTCATGGCAATGAGACCGTAGATAAGAACCTGACCGTCAAAGGTTCGGAGACCGTCAATGGCAACGAACACGTCATTGGAAACAACGAAACCAATGGCAATTCCACCACCCACGGCAACGAACGTGTGGACGGTAGATTAGACGTCGGTGGAAATGCCAATATCCATGGTTCGGAAATAGTTGACCATGACTTAACCGTAAAGGGCAACGAAACCGTAAACGGCAGCTCACTTATCCGTGGAGACCAGACCGTTGAAGGCGACCAGCACATCAAAGGACAGACTACCTTTGACGATAACGTCCATGCCAAAAAGGACATGGAAGTAGATGGTGATGTCCGTATCGGTGACGATAAGCGTGACAAGTTGACGGTTAACGCTACGAGCGAGTTTACTGCTGATTCCACTTTTGATAAAAATGTCCACATAAAGGGAGACCAAACCGTAGATGGAAGCCAGACTATCGGTGGGGATAGCCATATCAAAGGGACTCAAATTGTTGACGGTGACACCCACCTGAAAGGAAACACCGAGATTGATAAAGACCTGACGGTGCATGGAGATACCACTTTGGACGGGACGCTAACTGTCAAAGATGATGCCACCTTTGAGAAAAACGTCCATGTGAAAGGCTCTCAGGAGGTTGACGGTGACTCCACAATCCATGGCAATCAGACCGTAGATGGGGATAGCCATATCAAAGGAAACGAAGTTATTGACAAGAATCTAACCGTCCATGGAGATGAAAAAGTTGATGGCAAGCTCCATGTCGGTAATGACGCCGAATTTGACAAGAACGTAACGGTTCACGGCTCTGAAACTATTGACCAGAATCTTCATGTGCGGGGTGACTCCAAGGTGGACGGCAAGCTGACTGTTCATGGAGATGAGGAGGTGGACGGAAACACCAGAGTTCATGGCAACCAGACCATTGACGGGAATCAGGTAGTCTATGGGAACACCACCACCAAAGGTGATTCTCATATAGAGGGCGACTTGCGAGTTGATGGCAACACACAGCTCGGCAATGATAAGAACAAAGACAAGTTGGACGTTTATGCCAAGGCAAATCTCCATGGCGATACGACCATTGGCGATAACGAAAAGGATAAGCTGATTGTTAATGCAACCAGTGAATTCAAGGCCGACGCTACCTTCGATAAAAATGCCCATGTGAAGGGCGACCTGCAAGTGGATAATGACATTATCGTTAAGGGGAGCATTACATCCTCTGGGGATTCCCGTGTTAACGGTAATCAGACCGTCGATAAGGATTTGCATGTCAAGGGTGATGGCAGGTTCGATAAAGACCTCTATGTAGAGGGCGTTACTAATACTGGTGCTCTTGTTTCCAGAGGCGACGCAGCTATTGGTGGCAATATTGCTATCGGAGAAAATGCTCATGTCTATGGAAGCACCGAGATTGACAAGAATCTCACCGTCCATGGCGAAACCGTCCTTGATGGTAAGTTCTTCGCCAAAGGTGCTGCTCGGTTTGGTGACAATTTAGATATTGCCAAGAATCTGACCGTAGGCGGTAGTACCGCTATTGCCCAGAACCTCGCTGTTGGCGGCGACGCCAAGGTAGATGGTGACATCTATGGTCGCTCCTTCAATGTTGGCAATGAGCGTTACATTGATAAGGACGGCATTAACGCCAACGGTCATGCAGTCCGTAATGTAGCAGACGGTAAAATCGGCCCTGACAGCATGGACGCCGTGAATGGTCGCCAGCTCCATAGCGTTCGGAAGGAACTCAATGGTACTATCGAAGAAGTCGGTGCTCAGGCTGCTGCTATGGCCTCTCTGCACCCGCTCGAATGGGACAGGAAGGATAAGGTCAGTGTGTCTTCCGCAGTAGGCAATTACAAGGGTTCTGTTGCTGGGGCTATTGGTGCATTCTACCGCCCTGACAAAAAGTCATTGATTTCGGCACAGGCTGCAATCGGTAGTAATGATAATATGTTTGGTATCAGATTCTCTAAGAAGCTCGGAGAGGATACCACTGAGGAAATTGAAGGCATGACCGAGGAAGAACTTCGCAACAAGGTTGACGAGCTTGTTGAAAAGCGTATTGACGAAATTACCTCAGGAAACGCTTCTCTCAAGAAGCAACTCGCTGAGACCTCCAACAACGCCGTTGAGAAGGCTACTACCTGGAAACCCATTTCCAATATGGAGCTTGAAAACATTGCTCTCAAGAAACAGCTTGCCAAAATGGCCGATAAATACGAGCGTCTGCTTGCCAAGGTAGATTCTCTTGCCGAGAAGCTGGAAAACATCGGTTAAAATAACATCTTGCCGAGAAGAACACCAAAATGGGCATCTTCATGGTAAAGGAGGATGGACTGATGAGTAAGATTGGGTTCTCTGACACCTAGAAGTAAATATTTTCCCATAAAAAAGCACTCGCTCTCTATAAAAGAGAATGAGTGCTTTTTTGTTATTTCTTTGATTCAAAGTCATCACGAGTGATGGTGTAGTAACGCAGAACCCGCAGAATATCCTCGTCTGATGTCAAGGACTCTATGTTACTGAAGTCATTGACACCTATGATTTCCTCTAATTGCTGTTTCTTTGCTGATGATATATTAGATACTCTTCTAAATTCTTCCCACCATTCAGGTTCCAAACCATTCTCCTTATAGTAGAAACGGTAGATTATCATAGCCTCTGGCATATACATCCGTTCCCAAAAACCTTCATCATCCTTGCCGAATGCTTCATCAAAGAAGGATTTTCCTCTGCCTATCTTTCCTTTTGTGGAATTCAATATAGCTTGAACAGAGCGGATAAACTTTCTGTTCCAATGCTCTCCCAGATAAGTTCTGTCCCTGAAATACTTAGGGTCTTGAATGGGGTGGTACTTCATGGGGAATGAGTATATGCTAATCCCCAATTCATCACAAAGGTCTACATTCTTCTTCATCCTGTAATACAACTCGATGGGTTCATCCTTAAAGTTATATAAAAGATAATTCGACAAATGGGTAATTCCATGTTCAGCAGCCAGCCTCACCGATTTCTCATAGACATCCCGCAGTTTCCAATGGTCAAAAGCAATACGGAGGGGGCGAACTGGTATCTCTGCCAGTTTCTCTATGTTCTCCTCGTTGATGAGTCTTGAATCAATGCCCTGATTGAAGTCTACATATCTTGCCTTGGGCTTGTTCTTGTATATCTTTTCGAATTTAGGGGCAAAGAAATCATCAACTGCCAATATGTTTTCAACCGTCATGGTGTGAATATCATCGAGGTCATTATCGCTCAAGACATCTATGATTTCTTTTTTGTCATCAATATCGGCGGTTTTCTTTAACAGCAAGTCATATTGCTTTCGCAGACTCTTGATATAAGCGGGGATATTATAGCCATCACGAATATTTTTTATCGCTACCGCATAATAATCTGGGGCAATATAATTATTTTCTTTGGTGAATCCAGATTCCTTTATCTCTTCGATGATATTATTGAAGTCGGCTGAAGCCAGCACATTGTTGTCCAGCAACAACAAATTCCTTTTCTCGCCGAATCTTTCTCTGGTATCCTCGATTTTATCCTTGATGGAAATATGAGTCTGATATGTTGGCTCTAATTTAGGAACTACACAAAAAGCACATTTATTAACGCAACCTCTGGTCATATAGCCATAATAGCCATCATGCTCTGGATACTTGTAGTCGATTTCCTCCAGTATGGAGTAGTCGAGCGGCAGCTTGTCGATGATAATATCGTTGTCATCCAGCTCGCCGCCTTTGTCCAGCAAACCAACGATAGGCTTTATCCCCGTTTCCTGTTCCATCTCATGTGGCATTACCGATGCAGATATGCCTCCTACAAAAACTTGGTCTGGGTCTTTACAGAATTGCTTATAATAATTTATGGCGTCTACGGTTTTAGCCCAGTAGAAGGTAAAGAGCGTTGTAACGCATACTCTGTCCCATTGCGGGTTTTTCAAATACATCTTGTTATGATAATACCTGCGATATGATTCTAAGGTCTTCTTTACCAAAGGCGTGTATGATAAATCATATAAAGTTTCTAGTAGTTCTCGACTCCCTTTCCTTAGGTATAAGGCTATGTCATCCCAATGAGCGTTCCAATTAACTGTCCTGTCATTGTTATAAAGCGTTGATATGGTCAGTTTCATGGTCTCGTTGACAGCAAAATCAACGTCATTCCCTTTATAAAAAGTAACCTCGTCACCCAATCTGCGGTGGTATGTTGCCAGCTTCATCAAGCTCATAGGGGGATATTTGTTTTTGTAGTTAGGTTCAATCAGTAATACTTTACGAGACATTATTTTTCTTCAGTTCCTCCTGAATTCTTTGTATCAAAGAATCGGCTTCATCAAAAATCATATTTTTGTGGATAACATCATATATCTTGGAAACCAATTTCCGTTCACTTTTGTTCAGATTGCTAAGTTCATCCACCAGAAGTTTTGGTTTCTTTTTGGTTTTGTCCAGCGGCTTATGCTCTATCTTGGTTTTTTCCTTATCCTTCTTGGAATCTGGCTCTTCAATAATAGGAACGTCCTTCTCCAGCCGTTCTTTCACTTTTTCTAAGTCTATTTTGCGTTCATCTGTAACTGTTTTTACCAGTTTGGAAAGAGCGGATACGTCCGACTGCTTGGACTTGTTCTCTATGCGGACAATATCCTTGATTGCCTTTTCCGCTTTCTCTTTTGCATTTACCAGTTCTTTTTTTAATTTGGTTTCTTCGGTAGATGAAGAGAATCCCTTTTTCTTTTTCTCATTGACCTTTTTCTGTAGCTCACTGTATTTTTCCAGCTTGTCATAACCGCTGTTAATTGTACTGCCGTCTTTATATAGCCCGTCCAAATTATCAGCAATATACTTTCGTAAAGCATATTCAAGGTCTTTGACCTCATTGCTCTCGTTGAAGTAGTCTCTTCGAGCATTAGGACGGAGGTTTTTATTGGCTATTGTATGGACTTCACCTATGAAATAGCCATTGCCACGAGGCTCCTTGAAAAACTTGGGACTTTCCGATAATGTTTCCCTGTTGCCGATGAGGATATTGAACTGGCGTAGTCTCAGCCCCCGCATTGGATTGCCGACTGCATTTATTTGGGCCTTGAATGAAGAAATGGCATACCATATCCATGCGATAGGCTGACCATTATCATCCCTGATAATGTCCGCATGAATACCATTCAGGGTGTCAACCTGAGTTTTATGCCCATTATTCACTTTGTAGATGTGATTGGTATAATTCTTTCTGATTTCTATTAAATCGCCGTCATCATGTCTGATAAATACCTTGTATGTGTTTATAGGGGGGATTTCGTCTGCATGTTCTTTTACGAATCGTTCAATGTCTGGTCTGAACCAGAATGGTTCAGTATAATCGACAGGTGCAACCTCGGATATGTATTGGCTTACGTCGTCCTCGTCGAGCAGCCTGTCATTTTCAGCATTGATTCCCAGCATTTCTACCCTAAAGAAATGCTTATCCTTGTCGCAAGGCGTTTCTTCATAGCTAATAATCTTATCCAAAACCTGTTCCGCAGTATCATGGTTTGAAGAATCTCCTATGATAGCCCTAAGTCTTGTCGCGTCCCAAGTCATCGTTGTCTGTGTAGGTTCGCCATAATAGGAGGTGACAAATCGCAGCTCCTTGCAGTAGCCAATGCCACCCAAGCGTCCAATCCCTCGGAATCCCTTGGACTCGCCTTGGATTTTCTCGGAATCAGCCACATTAGCCAGACGTTTCTCGATTTCGTTGGCAGGGATACCATTCGCATTATCTTCGATGAAGATATTCCTATGCTTCTTATCTAATTGGATAACAATATGCAAATCTTCGTCTGGGAAAGAATTGTTGTTTATTGCAATATCAATCTGGTCAGAAGAGTTCTGTATATATTCCCGATATACAATGCGGGAATCATCATACATGGCCTGAGTCAAATTCTCAAGCACATTTTTTCCTATCTTTGCCATGCTCACACATCCTGTTACTTAAATTGTCTATAAATCGGTAAGGGGAACTTTATATGCAGCAACGAGTTGAAGCTGAAGCTCTGCACTATATATTCGCCTGGTTTAAGCCTTGTCATCATGCTCTGATAAACCTTGGGAATGTATTTATAGTTCGTCTTCGATACCTCGATGGCATTGGTGCGTCCATAGGCAAATGCGGCACAGTTGCCTGTTACCCTTGTATGGATAGCACTCATAAACTGTTCTGCTCCGAACAGAACTACACCCAAGGAGCGACCACGCTCGGCTATATCCAAAATTTGACGGATAATCGGGGAGTTCTTAGGGGTCTCCGTAGAAGCATACTTATTCAACTCGTCTATGAAGATAATGATTCTGGACGGGGGCTTACGTCCATCTTCAAAAACATCTGGTTTTTCTCCCAACTGGTAGTCCATTATCTCTCGAACCGTATTACCAAAAACAAAAGCCTGCATATTGGAGTCGAGCTTTGCCATGTCTACGACATAAACATCGTTCGCCTTGATTTTCTGGATTTTGTCAGCTATACGAACCTCGTTATCGTCTTCGTGTACAGCACCAAACAAGCAGTTATGGGAGATGGACTTCTTTATCATGCGGGCAAACTTACGCCAGCTCATCACAGGAATCTCCTTGTCTTTGCTGACGCTGCCAGCCTTTCCCATCTCCTCAACAACTTCAATGAAGCGGTTCCATTCCGTGATGTTGCCGAATTTCCCCTGACCGCTGACAATGTAGTTGATGATGGCGTCCATCGTCTGATTCGGGTCATCAATATTGGCGAACATCAAATCAAGATTCTGCTTGTCCTTCTCGAAGTCGAATTTGTACTCAAAGGCTTTATTCTTCGATTTCTGCTTGCTGAACAGGTCTTTATCCACATAGCTGTTCTTGGTGTTGTTATTGGAAGCGGGGTACAGGTAGATCACGTTCTGGAATGGTTTGGTGGTCAGCCCCAAGTCCTCATATTCCTTCAAGACAGCTTTCCTTTTGTCGTCCTTGTTCTCGAAATCATTCATCTCGTCTATAGCCAGCAAATCCTTGCCTTTGACATTGAAGACGACAAAGGCAACGCCATCATCGTATTCATTTTCGGCTTGTTCTTCGGCCTGCTTTATATACTTGTCCTGTATGGACTTCAACAGGAACATAGCATAAGAAGTCTTGGCTGCCAAGCCAGAAATACCCGAAATATTAAGATGTGCTCCCTCTGGGCCAATCAGGAAATCGGAATTGATATTTACGGGCAGGGTTATCTTTTCCCCTGCGTCCTCGTACATTTCAAGGAAGCCGCAGCATACGGGGTTCTTTATATTATCCAGCCCCAGTGCCTTTTCTACTTCCTCTCTGGAGGCCAGATATACCTTGGTGTTGCTCAATACTGGAGAATCAATATGCTTTGTATTTCCTACAACCTTTGCTTTCACGCAGTTCATGCCAATCCTGAAGGTAGTATCTTCTATTTCAGCGTCCCCGAAATCGTTGGAGATAAAGCTGGACAGGAAACTCGCAGAATCCGTAATATGGGATATTTCTTCGACAACACCAAAGGTGGTACTATTGTTCAAGTGGTCTACCTTGACCACATCAAAGGGATGCAGTATCATCTCTGGTTGCGTCCAAAAATAGAAAGTATCAATAGTCGTAGGAACTTTCTCTGTCGCTATGACTTTTCCGATTGATTCTGGCATTTCCAACACTCCTTAAAACAGGCTTAAAAATAAGCCGTTGCTCATATATTTGCTCTTAGCATAGGTTTCTGTTACATATATGGGGTATAAGTGGTTTGCCCATCGACTGTCATTTCCATAGCATACAGGATTGGCTTCCTTCAGCAAGAAAGCTGACAGCATATCAATCAGGTCGGCGCTCACCCCATGCTTGACCTCATTCTCCTGTATGAGTTTTTCGATTTTGATAATCCCATCAAAAACATTGTGCGTGTATTTACTGTCCCTTATTCGCAAGTACCATACACAAAACGAGACGCCTTCACCCGAAATCTTTGATTCATAGCAATATGCTGGAGTACGCTCATTTTTCCGTAATCCAGCTATTATGCTTGAATTAGTGCCGCCACCCTTTACATAGCACTTGGTCGGGTTGAATGATTTCGAGACGCCTATTACATATTGGTAATAATGCTTCATCGTAGCTTCGGACAGGTTCATGCTGTGATTTTCAACAGCCTTATATTCCAGAGAGCCATCCTTTATGAGATATGCTCCTGCTTTGACCTTGTTCGCTTTGACCAGACTGATAACGGCGTTCTTTTCCTGCTCTATCATGTAATCTTGGATTTTTGCGATACCCTTGCTCTCATACTTGGCGTCCAAGTCGAGATTATAGGGGATTATATCGTCTATGGATAAATTCTCGTTTTTGAATTTCTTTCGTGCTACGACCAATTTTTCGCTTTTGTTTATTTTGTCCCTCAGCTTGAGAGCGTCATCAATCTTATCGAATTCAGATGGCAATGCACTATTAGGGACGGACATAACCAGTTTGCGGTCAAAGAACTCCTGCTGCATCTTCTTTCCGTCACGGCGGCAGCAACTAATTCCCACCTGTCCAGCCAGTATGGGATATACATTCTTCCCAAAAGACATATCATCGACTTTGTAGGTATGTCTCGACCCGTCCAGAAAATATTTGAACCATGATTCCTGACCTGCCAATTTCTGTTTGGTGGCAGTCAGGTCTCTGGGCTTAGTGAAATGTTCGGTTTCCCCGTACTCTTTCCAGTTCACCTCTTGGTCGGCGTCATACTCTATGACGGAGTTGTTTGCCGTATCATAGCAGAATTTATGTGACTGATACCTTTTGCCGTGTAATTTCTTGGTAGCTTGCTCAAGCGTATCCATTATGCCATCCATAAAGGCACCCTCCCTTGACTTCTGAGAAATTGTGATACTCTGACTTTCATGGCCTTACTCAGGCAGGCTCGGAATCCTGACCAATGACCACATTCAGTACCGCCTTCTTCAGCCTGATGCCCAGCCCCTCTGCACAGAGAGCAGGGCGATGACATCATGGTTCGAGTGGTATTCTCCATATTCCGTCATATAGTTTCTCCATTACTTAAAACGAACTCTCTTCGGAATGTTGTCCCCGTGACCTTAGCAATACGCTCCATGTCAACAACCGAGAAGGACTCTCTCTGCATTTTCCCGTTGAAATTCTGTGGTGATGTCCCGAGACGCCGTGCCAGCTCAGATACGCTTATGTTGTTCCTGACGCACAGAACCTTTATCTGTTCGGAGATCGTCATAATGGTACTCCTTTCAATCCTAAATATTTATGTTTCAATTATAAACTCTGGGATTTATAGTGTCAATCACGCCTTCGTCAAGTCGCTATGTCTAAATGGCTTTTGCTTTCCTCGTTGAATGTCCTCTGCATACATACAACAAAAAAGCCCCCTCCAAAAATGAAGAGGGGACTAATTTGACGATTTGGGCTTAACTTAATGACATTGGCCCGACGGGCTGCTCCTTTTCGTTTTCCTCTTTGTCACTTTCCCGTCGGCGGCAGATGCCTCCTCCTCCCCCCGCACGGTTCCGTGCGTCCGGATTACGGCAGGTCGAAGACCTTGCCGGGGTTCAGGATACCCTTGGGATCCAGGGCCTTCTTGATGGTCTTCATGAGAGCCAGTTCTCCCTTTGGCGTGAACGCTTCCATGTAAGCCAGTTTCTTGGCGCCAATGCCGTGCTCGCCCGCCAGGCGGCCGCCCACGCTGTAGGCGTAGAGGTAGACCTCTTGGTGGAACGCTTCCACACAGCGGTCCCACTCCTCGTCGGTCATGTCGAGCTTGCACAAGACAATGTGCATATTGCCATCCCCGATGTGGGCGTTGATTTTGACTTCAAAGGGATACTTTTTGCCGATTTCCATCACCTGCTCGATGGCCTTGCCGATCTGGTACACCGGCACGACCACATCATCCGTCAGGGAGACTTTGCTGATGAGGCTGACCGATTCCTGGCAGTTGCGGCGCATATTCCAAATGCGCTCGTCCGCCTCGAGGACGTCGACGGCCCCTGACTCCTCGCAGATTTCGCTGACCGTCTCCATCTTCGTGTCCATTTCGTCTTCCGTAAAATTCTCCACCGTAATGATGACGTAGATTCCGTCCTCATAGTGCGGGACCTCTTTGTACTGGCAGTAAGCGGCGCAGCTGCGGACATAGGAATTGTCCATGTACTCCAGGCTCGTCGGAGAGACACCGGCCTTGAGCAGTTTCGGCACCATATGCAGCGCTTGGAGGGGATCCGTATAGACCGCCAAGATGTCGAAGCGGTACGGCGCCAGCGGCACCAGTTTGACCGTGACCTTCGTGACGATGCCCAGCGTTCCTTCACTGCCGATGATCAATTGGTCCAGGCAGTAGCCCGTCGTGCATTTCTTCAGGTTGGCCCCGACCGTCGTAATCTCGCCCGTCGGCGTCACGATTTCCAGGGAATAGACCTGATTCCGGGTCACGCCGTACCGCACGGCCTTCAGGCCGCCGGCGTTGGTCGCCATATTGCCGCCGATCAGGGAACTTTCGGAACTCGACGGATCACCGGCGTACAGGAACCCATGCCGGTGGGCCTCCTGCTGCAGGTCGATGGTACGCACACCAGCTTCCGCCGTCAGATACATGCCTTCCTCGTTCACTTCGAGGATTTTGTTGAGCCGCTCCATGCAAAGCACCAGGCCGCCGCAGACCGGAATGGCGCCGTCGGCCAGGCTGGTGCCGCCGCCGCGCACCGTGATGGGAAATTCAAATTCGTTCGCCAGTTTCACAATGGCCGCGATTTCCTCCGGGCTGGCCGGCAGGACCGCCGCTTCGGGGACATGGAAATACCGGGGATTCGATTCGTAGTCCGTCTGATACTGCGTCAGGATATCGTGATCCGTTTTGACATATTTATCGCCAACGATGGCTTTCAGTTTTGCAATAACTTCGGAAGTAATGGGGTTGTAGGTGCGCATGGTGCAGATCCTCCTGTATGACAGAAAATTACTCTTATTTTACCATGCTTCCCTTCTTTTTAAAAGTACTGCCCCGCAGCGGCGTCCCAAAAGCCGCTGCCGTCTGGCAGCGGCCTCCTGGCAGGAGGGGATTGTATTTCATTGACAATGCCGCAAACGATTTTATAATGAACTTAAATCCGATATATCGGGAATCCGCACCAAAACACGGCTTGCCTCGAAAAAGCGGCGAAACTGACGGCAGCCCAATAAACCCCATCACAAGGAGGCCCCCTATGTATTCTTTTGCTTGCGATTATCTGGAAGGATGCCATGAAGAAGTGCTGAAAGCGCTCTGCCGGACCAATCTGGAGCAGGCACCCGGCTACGGCGCGGACCGTTTCACCAAGGCGGCCACGGAAAAAATCCGGCAGCTCTGCCGGGATGACGCGGCGACAGTCTATTTTGTGAATGGCGGCACGCAGGCCAACCAACTGGTCATCGACACCCTGCTGCAGCCCTATGAAGGCGTCGTAGCAGCCCAGTCCGGCCATGTGAACGTGCACGAGGCCGGAGCCATCGAATTTTCCGGGCACAAAGTCCTGGCCATCCCGTCCGGGCGGCACGACGGCAAACTGGCAGCGGCGGACGTGGACGCCTTCGCGACGTCCTTCTACGCCGACCCGAGCCACGAACACATGGTCTTTCCCGGCATGGTGTACATTTCCCATCCCACGGAATACGGCACACTGTACACGGCGCAGGAACTGCGGGAACTCTCCGCAGTCTGCCACCGGCACCACATGTCCTTCTACCTGGACGGGGCGCGACTCGTCTATGGCCTGGCTGCCTACGGTACGGACGTCACCCTGCCCCTCCTCGCTGCACTCTGCGACGTCTTCTACCTCGGCGGTACCAAAGCAGGCGCCCTGAACGGCGAAGCCATCGTCTTCCCGCGCGGCGCGGAACCCTCGCATTTCCTGACCCGCATCAAGCAGCACGGAGCCCTTTCCGCCAAGGGCCGCCTGATCGGCATCCAATTTACGGCCCTGTTGGAAAACGACCTCTATTTCCGCATCGGCCGCCATGCCATCGACATGGCACGGGAAATCCGAAAGATTTTCCAGGACGCGGGCTGCCGCTTCTATCTGGATTCCCCGACGAACCAGCAGTTCGTCATTCTGGAAAACGAGGCTATCCGAAAATTATCCACCTGCGTGGGATTTGAATTCTGGGAACCATACGACGCGACGCACGCCGTCGTGCGCTTCGCCTCGAGCTGGGCTACCACACCCGCAGGCATCGAAGGGCTGAAGAAAGCCGTCGCCCTCTGCCTGCCCCGGGAATAAGGACACAGCGGCACCCCGGAAAGGCGGGATTGACGATGAAACTTGTATTGGCGCGGGAAAACGACCTGCCCATCGCGATGCAGATGATCCACGATGCCAAAAAGCACCTGCACGACTGCGGCATCGACCAGTGGCAGCACGGCTACCCTGACGAAGACTGCATCCGGGAGGACATCCGCCTCCGGAAAAGCTATTTCGTGGAAGAGAACGGCACCAAAATCGGCTACCTCTGCATCGACTACGGCGGCGAACCGGCCTACGCGCACCTGAACGGCACGTGGGGCACGGAAGGACCCTACGTGGTAGTACACCGCATGGCCTTCGCCGCGGACATGCGGGGCAAGGGGATCAGCAGCGCCGTCTTCCGCCTCGTAGAAGAACTGAGCCGCCAGAAAGGCGTCCATTCCTTCCGCGTCGATACCGACGCGGACAATCACAAGATGAAGCACATCCTGGCGAAATCCGGCTTCACATACCGCGGTACCATCTGGTTCGATAACAGCGTAAAAATCGCCTATGACAAACCGCTAACCGGAGAGATGCGCTAAGAAAGCATCCGATACAATACCCTCTACGGACAAACGAAAAAATCCGCGATGCGTACGCACCGCGGATTATTTTTCATGGTGGCCCCGGAGTGATTCGAACACTCGACCTTTTGATTCGTAGTCAAACGCTCTATCCAGCTGAGCTACGGAGTCATGTACTGTTTTCAACAGCAAGATAATTATAACGGACTCCCTTCTCCTTGTCAACCTTTTTTATGAAAAAGTTTGGGCAACGTAAGAAACCCGCGCCGTTGCGCATTTTCGCGCCGCCCGATCCGGGAGTGCCTCCCCTTCAATCCAAAATTTTTACCGGCGTAAAGTCATTCGTGTCGCACGAGACCAGCCGGTACACGCAGCCGTCCCGCTCGCCCTGGAAAACCGTCGAGGCGCCTTCTTCGCCGTGGATATGGCCGAAGACGCAGTGCCGCACGCCATATTCCGCAATAAGGTCTACAAAAGGCGACGCTTCCCCGGCCTGATAAAAAGGCGGATAATGGAGGGCCAGGACCAGGTCCGTCAATCCCGCCGACCGGGCCGCGTCCAACGAGGCGCGAACCCGGAGCACTTCGTGGTCGAGGATTTTCTGGTCCTTGCCAGAATCGAAGTTTTCACAGGTCCCGAGGAGCCAGCCCCGGCTCCCGCACAGCCCCACAGGGCCTTGCGCCGTATGGATGGCAGCGAAGGAATTGCGGAGGAATGCGAAGGCGCCCCCCGTGGCGTCGGTCATCTTTTTGACCGAGGACCACCAGTAATCGTGATTTCCCTCGACAACCACCTTGTGGCCCGGCAGGGCAGCGATGGCTTCCAGGTCCGGCAGGGCCTCGCCAAAGCGCATGCCCCAGGACAAGTCGCCACAGAGTACGACCCAGTCACCGGGAGCCACCGTTTCCGCCCAGCGCCGCACTACCTTGCCCCGGTGGTCCTGCCAATGCTCCCCGAAAACATCCATCGGTTTCCGGGGTGGCTCACCGGAAAAATGCAAATCGCCAATGGCGAACAGTGCCATGTCGTTTCTCCTTTCTCCCTGCGCAGCTTCTGCCCGTCAAGGGATTCCGCCCTGCCCCGTCACTGCGTTCCACTGCTCGTTGATGGCCTCCGCGATGCGCCGCTTGCCTTCCACGCCCGGATGCAGGCCATCCACGGACAAAGACGTCGGCAGGGGCTTTCCTTCCGTAAACTTCGTGGACAGGTCGATATGGGGCTGCGTGCGGATGTAGCGGTTGACCTGCGCCCATTTCTCCTGCCAGTCCGGCGCCGTTTCCTGGCCAATGACCTGGCGGATGTTGTCCGGATTCAAGGGCAGCAGCGTCAGGAAGACCGGGCGGATTCCGTGGGCGGCGCACTTGCGGCGCAGGGCCTCCAGATCGGCAATGACCGAGGACGCCGGAACCGCGCCGCGAAGGCTGTTGGTGCCGGCCATGATCAGGACGTAGCGAGGCCGGAAAGGAAGTACGTCGCGGTCGAACCGGGCCAGGATGTCGGCGCTCGTATCCCCGCTCCGGCCCAGGTTGACCGTATCGAAATCCAGGTAGGACTGGTAGTCGTATTCCCAATCCGACGGGGCGCCGGACACGCTGCCGCCGCCGTGGGTGATGCTGTCCCCCAGGGTCGCCACGTCATAGTGGTCCAGGGGATTCACCGTAAACCGCTGGGGCGGGGAAAAGACGCCCAACGGGCGGCCCTCCTTGTCCAAGGCCCGGACGCGCCAGTACATAGGACTCCAGGACACGCGGGGCATGTCGTCATACGCATCGAAATGCGTCGTTTAGAGGCGGTCGATGACCTTTTCCGCCGACGCTTCCCTGTCCGCCGACACGGGCAGGTCCCGCAGGATTTCGACTTCGTAATGGTCCGCGCCATCCACGTGAACCCACTTGTAGACCGGATACAGGACCGTGGTCCCGCGCTGGTACGGATAGACTTCGGGGGCTTCCACGCCGGCCGGGACCCCTTGTTCCCGGGCCGGGACCAGGGCGCCATGCTCCCGCCGCAGGCCCTCCGCGGCCTCCCGCGCCCCAGCTTCCAGCAGGTTGCGCCCGTTCAACGGAAGCGGATAGACCGGGGCCTGCGTCTTCCCGTCCACGAGGGCTTTCCGGGGCCTGGAGAATTCCGTGGCCGGACTGCCGTCGTAGGCGAGAACCCGTACTTGCCACGTGAAGGATTTTTCCCGGAAATCCGCCGGCAGGACGAGGTGGGCGCCGTTCACATAAAACCGCCCCGTATAGAAAACCTTGCCCCGGGCGGACAGGCGCAGCTCGTAGGCCACGTCGTCCCGGACTTTGTGCCACCGCAGGAGCAGACTCCGCCCGGCCGAATCCGCCTTCCCGTATTCCGAAATGGGAACAGGTCCCGCGGGCAGGGCCGCCGCGGCCGCCACCGGCAAGGACTTTCCACGAAACCAGCCGAAGGACGGCGCCGTTCTTCCGCCCGGCGCAGACGGCCCAGTTCCGAAGAGCGGCGCCAGCGCCAGGATCAGGGCGGCCCCACAGGCCGCACACCACGGCCGGACCCGTGCCGGCGGAAAAAAAATAGACATCAGCGACTGCGGCTCCTTTCCCAAATGCTTACTTGCCTAAAAATTATAGCACGAATCGACACGGTGTGTTATGCTCAAGGGGACAATTCAGAAAAAGTTCGGAGGGATTTTTATGCGCGCAGTCGTCACCAGGGTCAAAGAGGCGGCCGTCACCATCGACGGCCGGAGCAACGGGCAGATTGGACAGGGGTTTCTCGTCCTCCTCGGCGTCGGGCCGGAGGATACGGAAGAAACGGCGCGGAAACTGGCGGAAAAGATTTGCCGGCTCCGCGTTTTCGAGGACGATGGGGGAAAAATGAACCGCAGCCTGGAGCAGGTCGGCGGGGCGCTTCTCGTCGTGTCGCAGTTCACGCTCTACGCAGACCTCAAGAGCCGGCGTCCGGGCTTTTCCCATGCTGCCGGGCCGGTCCTGGCCAAGGCCCTGTACGAGCATTTTCTCGCCTGCTGCGCCGCCGAGGGATTTCCGCCGCAGCACGGTGAATTCGGCGCGGACATGCTCGTAGAGTCCGTCAACGACGGCCCTGTGACACTCCTTTTCGACACGAACGCCCTGTAAAAACGGGCGCATGCAGATCTGTCGGCATCCGCGCCGTCCGCACCGTCCCCCGCTGCGACAAACAACAGGCAGGGTTCCCAACACGGGACCCTGCCTGTCTTGTTTTTCCTATGAGGTTGTTCCTGCAGCCGGAATGCCCTTATTCCTGGATGTCCGGGATTTTCGGCAGGCGATCCAGGGAAACGGCCAGATCGTCATCCGTCGGGATGTAATCGTGCATCGTGCCGGCCGTAAAGGATTCGTAGGCCGTCATGTCGAAGAAGCCCGTGCCCGTGAGGCCGAAGAGAATCGTTTTCGCCCTGCCTTCTTCCTTGCAGCGCAGCGCTTCCCGGATGGCGCCGTAAATGGCGTGGGCCGATTCCGGGGCCGGCAGGATGCTTTCCTGGCGGGCAAAGAGGGTCGCCGCCTCGAAGACTTTCGTCTGCGTCACCGATTCGGCTTCCATATACCCATCGTGGTAGAGTTTGGAGAGGATCGGCGCCATGCCGTGGTACCGGAGACCGCCGGCATGGATGGGCGACGGAGTGAACGTGCAGCCCAGGGTGTACATGCGGGCCATGGGCGTGATTTTCCCCGTATCACAGAAATCGTAGGCGTAACGGCCGCGGGTCAGGGACGGGCACGAAGCCGGTTCCACGGCGACAAGGCGCGGATTCGCCCTGCCTTGGATCTTATCGCGGGCAAAGGGGGCGATCAGGCCGCCCAAATTGGAGCCGCCGCCGGCGCAGCCGACCACCACGTCGGGATATTCGTCCAGCAGGGCCATGGCCTGGGCGCTTTCCAGACCGATGATGGACTGGTGCAGCAGGACCTGGTTCAGGACAGAACCGAGGACGTAGCGTACATTGTCACCCGTCACGGCCCGTTCCACCGCTTCGGAAATGGCGCAGCCCAGGCTGCCCGGATTGTCCGGATTCTCGGCCAGGAGCTTGCGGCCCGCTTCCGTCGTGTTGCTCGGGCTGGCGATGACCTGGGCCCCGAACGTATGCATGATGGCCTTGCGGAAGGGTTTTTGTTCGTACGACGCTTTGACCATGAAGACGGTCAAGGGCAGGCCGAAATACGCGCAGGCTTCAGACAGGGCCGTGCCCCACTGGCCGGCGCCCGTTTCCGTCGTCACGCCTTTCAACCCCTGTTCCCGGGCGTAGTAAGCCTGGGCCACGGCGCTGTTCAGCTTATGGCTGCCCGACGTATTGTTGCCCTCGAACTTGTAGTAGATCCGGGCCGGCGTGTCCAGTGCCTTTTCCAGGTTATAGGCGCGGCACAGGGGCGACGGCCGATAATTCTTGTACAGGTCCAGGACCGGACCGGGGATATCGACGTACGTCGTATCGTTGTCCATTTCCTGGTGGGCCAGCTTTTCACAGAAAACCGGGTACAAATCGGACTCCACACACGGTTTCCCCGTAGCGGGGTTCAGCATGGGATCGGGCTTTTCCTTCATGTCGGCCCGCAGGTTATACCAAGCGGTCGGCATCTGGTCTTCTGTCAAATACAATCTGTGCGGAATCTTCGTCATTCTAATGGATACTCCCTTTCTCTGGCACCGTCCCGCCTCAGGCCTGGCGGTGCTTTTTCTCTCCCGGCGGCGGTCCGGCAGCGCCTGCCGCCCCTATCCCCGCGCCGGGGCCTCGCTTATCCGGCGAAGGCCTTGACAAAATCACGGCCGAACTGTTCGCACGCCGCCAGCTTGTCCTGGTCCGGGTTCCAGTTCACGCCCAGGCCCTCCTGGACGATGGTAAAGCCCGAATGTTCCAGCGACGCCGTAATCTGCTTCGGCGACTCGCCGCTCCAGCCGTAACTGCCAAAGGCCGCCGCCTTCTTATTCTTGAACTTGCAGCCGTGGATCAACTCCAGGATCCCTGCCGTGTAATAGGACAGGCCGTTGTTGATGGTCGGCGAGCCCACGATAATGCCCTTGGACTTCATCACTTCCGTAATGATATCGCTCTTGTCGGTCCTGGCGCAGTTCAATTCCTTCACGACGACCGTGGGATCCGCTTCCGTCATGCCTTTGACGATGGCGTCGGCCATATGGCGCGTGGAATTCCACATGGTGTCGTAAATAACCGTAATCTGGTTCTCCTGGTAATTGGCGGCCCACTGCTCGTAGAGCTTGAAGATGCGCTGTGGATCCCTGCGCCAAATGACACCGTGGCTCGGGCAGATCATCCGCACCGGCAGGTTCATGCCGGCAATTTCCTTCAGCTTGCGCATCGCCATGGGATTGAACATGGTAATAATGTTCGCGTAGTACTTCAGGGCTTCCCGCAGGGCCGTGTCCAGGTCGCACGTATCATCGAAAAGCTCTTCCGACGCGAAATGCTGGCCGAAGGCATCCGTGCTGAACAGGATATTTTCTCCCGTCAGGTAGGAAAACATCGTGTCCGGCCAGTGCAGCATGGGGGCTTCGATAAAGTGGAGCTGCGTCTCGCCCAGGTCCAGCACGTCGCCGGTCTTGACGTTGACATAGTTCCAGTCCTGGTGGTACATACCGCGCAGGATGGCCTCCCCCTTTTTCGTGCAGTAGACCGGCGTCCCGGGGATTTCCCGCAACAAGGCCGGCAAAGCGCCGCTGTGATCGATCTCGTTGTGGTTCATGACAATCGCGTCGATCTGGCGCAAGTCGATTTCCTTCTTCAGGTTAGCGACAAACTCCTCATCGTACGGCTTCCAGGCCGTGTCCACCAACACGGTCTTTTGGTCGCGGATCAGATAGGAATTATACGAGGATCCCCGAAATGTGGAAAGTTCGTGCCCATGGAAAAAGACGAGTTCCCAGTCGATCTTACCGACCCAAGTCACTCTTTCGCTGATCTTCTTGCTCATGACAAAATCCTTTCTTGGCGTCTGACCGCCGCCCCTTGCTTAGAGTCCCTTGGCCTTGCAATTCGTGTTCAAATCGATTTGCCCGGAGGAATAGGGCCCGATTTCGTACGGGGCAAACTGGAAATGGAGGAATCCCTGTCTATCGACATAGTAGTTCTGCGGCAGCTTCCGCAGGCCCCGGAAATCGGAGAAAAACGCGTCCTCCATGGCATAGCGGCTGGTCAAGAGTTTCTGATTGATGCCGGCCAGGGTAAAGGCTTCCTTGTCTTCCGGGCGGACCAGGTCTTTCCAGCGGAGCCGCTTTCCCGTCGCGGCGTCGAAGGTAACGCCTTCCTTGACGTAAAGAGGATGCGCCGCGTGTTCCGCGTAAAAGTAGGTGTACAGGTTGAGGCTCAAATAGCGGCTATTGTTGCACTTGACTTCATATCCGAGATCGTTGGCAATGTTCGGCGTTCCTTTCTGGCTGCGCTGCACGGCATAGTTCTGGGCAAACTCCCAGGCCTTTTCCGCCAACGTTTCCGAAATCTCCTCCGCCGCTTCGCGCCGGGTCGTACTGACCACCAGGGGATACGTGACCTTGCACACGAAGCCTTTTGTATTTTTGCCGAACTCGCCCTGCATTTCCACCAGCTGCAGGGGCGGCGGCTCCCACAGCGCTGCCGCCGACACGGGGGCCGCGGAAGCCGCGGCCAGGCCGATGGCAAGACAGGTTCCCAGCACTAGGCGGGTCCATGAATCTGCTCTACGCATATGCACCTCCTACAGGACTCAAAAACACGGATTTCACTGTTCTTATTATATGATACGGCAGGCCGTTCCGACAACCTCTTTTTCCCCAAAGGCCGCGGACAGGCCCCCAACGGTTCCCCGTAGGACAGAACTCCACCGGGAGAGCAGTCCCCAGGTGTGGGTAAAGGGCGCCGGACCCTCTCCGAAACAAAAAAGGGTTTGCGGGAAAGGTACCCTTTCCCGCAGCCCCTTGCTGCCCTCTCCCTTCAGGGATGGATGGTGTCACGCCTTGTGCCGGTGTCTGGCAAAGTACGCCAGGGACACATCAGGGAAGGAAATATAACTCAGCAAGTCTTCCTCGGACAGATCCGTGTAGCCTTCCGCCGCCAGGGCGGACCGCATGGTCTCGACTTGCGGCGCCAGGTCGTCGGCCGGCCGGTGGTCGATGACGGGTTCGCTGCCGATGGCAAGCCGGCGGACCTCCGGATCGACAGGGCCCGGCGTGCGGCCGTACTTGCCGCGGATCAATTCCTTGATTTCCCGGGGAATCATCTGATAGCGACCCAAGGCCACGTTAAGGACGGCCATGGTCCCCACCATCTGACTCGTCGGCGTCACCAGGGGCGGATAGCCCAGCTCGGCCCGCACGTGGGGCATTTCTTCCAGGACCGCCTCCAGCTTGTCGCCGATTCCCATCTGCTTCATTTGGCTCATGAGGTTCGACATCATGCCGCCGGGAATCTGGCTGATGAGAACCTGCGGATTAAGGCTGATGTCCATGTTCAGGCCGAAGTCCCGGACCAGGTCGGCCCGGACCTTGCGGAAATGCGTCGCCAGGACGGCGAGCTTGTTCGCGTCGAGGCCCGTGTCGCCGGGCGTATTGCGCAAGGTCGCCGCCAGGGACTCCGTGCAGGGCTGGCTCGTCAGGCCCGAAAAAGGGGACAACGCCGTATCCACAATGTCCACCCCGGCCTCAATGGCCTTCAGGTAAGTCATTTCGCCCAGGCCCGTCGTGCAGTGCGTATGCAGTTCCAGGGGCACCCGGACGGCTTCCTTCAGGGCCCGGACCAGGTCATAGGCCGCGTAGGGCCGCAGCAAGCCCGCCATATCCTTGATACAGATGGAATCGGCCCCCATGTCCTCCAACGCCACGGCCAGACGGACGAAATCTTCCGGTTTGTGGTACGGGCTGGTCGTGTAGATCAGCGTCCCCTGGGCGATAGCCCCGAACCGCTTCGCGGCCTTCATGGCCGTCTCCAGGTTTCGGATATCGTTCAGGGCGTCAAAAATACGGATAATGGTCACGCCATTTTCCACGCTGCGGGCCACAAAATCTTCGACCACATCGTCGGCATAATGGGAATACCCCAGCAGATTCTGGCCCCGCAGCAGCATCTGGATCGGCGTCTTTTTCAAGGACCGGCGCAGCGTACGCAGCCGTTCCCACGGATCTTCGTCCAAAAAGCGGAGACAGGCGTCAAAGGTCGCGCCGCCCCAGGCCTCGATGGCGTGATACCCCACGTCATCCATGGCCTCCAGCACGGGAATCATATCGCGGATCCGCATGCGCGTCGCCGTCAAGGACTGATGGCCGTCGCGCAGGACTGTTTCGGTAATTTGCACCGGTTTTTGCATAGCGTCCCCTCCTCCCTCAAAACAGGCATAGCCCGACAATCTGTATGGACCGGCGGCGAACCGTGTCGCAGGAGAACCCGGCAGTTCGCCGCCATTCCTGTATACAGTATACAGGCAAATCCCCGTTTGTGCAACGTCCGTCTGGAATCCGTTTCTCCGTCGGGACAAGCAAAAGCCGGACCGGGGAACGTCTGTTCCCTCGGTCCGGCCTGCTCTCTCTTCTCTTTCCTATGCTCTTGGCTTCCCGGCGGTCCATTTTTTCTCTCAGGATCCGGTCAGGGCTCCGGTACATACACGGTGTGGCGCGCCGTTTCGCTTTCGGCGCGGTTGATGGCGCAAATGATGCCCAGCAGCGATGCGACGACGATGCCGCTGTGGATGCCGACGCCGTAGATGGGACGTCCATCGGGACGGCGCAGATGGATATAACAGATGGCCTGGGCATTGGAGCCACCCGTAATGGCGTGTTCATCGTAATCGATGAATTCATAGCCGTCGATCCCGACCTGCTTCAGGGCCTGGAAGAAAGCGTCGATAGGGCCGTTGCCCTCGCCTTCGATCTGGTACCGCTTCCCATCGACGGCCACTTCGCCCGTGAAGGTCGTGTGGTTCCCTTCGCCCGACGCTTTGACGTCACTGTAGTCAAACCGCCGTTCCAACAGCTTGTACCGCCCTTCAAAGTCGATAAACTCATGCTGGAACAAATCCACAATCTGTTTCTCGTTCAACTCATCGCCGAAGGCGTCCGCCGCCGCTTTGACGACATCGCCGAATTCGGGCTGCATCGCCTTGGGCATGCGGTAGCCCTTGGCCTGTTCCAGGACGAAGGCCGCCCCGCCCTTGCCGGACTGGCTGTTGATCCGGATAATCGGCTCGTACTCGCGGTGGATATCCGCCGGATTGATGGGCAGGTACGGCACTTCCCAGTAGGGTGTGCCTGTGTCCCGCATATAGTCGAAGCCCTTCTTGATGGCATCCTGGTGGGAACCGGAAAAGGCGGTAAAGGCCAGTTTGCCGGCGTAGGGCTGCCGCGGCGGGATGGACATCTTCGTGCATTCCTCGTAGACCTTGGCCACCGCCAGGATATCGTGGAAATCCAGGCCGGGATCGACGCCCTGGGTGTACATATTCAACGCCACGGTAACGATATCCAGGTTGCCCGTCCGCTCGCCATTGCCGAAAAGGCACCCTTCAATGCGGTCCGCCCCGGCCAGCAGACCCAGCTCGGCGCAGGCCACGCCCGTACCGCGGTCGTTGTGCGGATGGAGGCTGATGATGGCCGCCTCGCGGTGGGGCAAGTGTTTGCAAAAGTATTCGATCTGGTCGGCATACGTGTTGGGCGTACACATTTCCACCGTCGCCGGCAGGTTGATAATGACAGGGTGTTCCGCCGTAGCCCCCAGGGCTTCCATGACCTCGTGGCAAATGTGGACGGCGAAGTCCTGTTCCGTACCGGTGTAACTTTCCGGCGAGTATTCGTAGCGGATATTCATCCCGCTACGGGCCACTTCCTCCTCCGTCAGGCGACGGATGAGCTTCGCCCCTTCGACCGCGATGTCCACAATGCCGTCCATGTCCTTGTGGAAGACAACCTTGCGCTGCAGCGTCGACGTGGAATTGTAAAAGTGGATGATGACATTCTTGGCGCCCCGCACGGCCTCAAAGGTCTTGCGGATCAATTCGGGCCGGGCCTGGACGAGGACCTGGAGGGTCACGTCATCGGGCACGAGGTTGTCCTCGATCAACGTGCGGATAATGTCGTACTCCGTTTCCGAGGCGGAGGGGAAGCCGACTTCGATTTCCTTGAAGCCGATGTCCAGCAAAGTCTGGAAGAAACGGAGTTTTTCTTCCTTCTGCATGGGCGTGACCAGGGCCTGATTGCCGTCCCGCAGGTCGACGCTGCACCAGACGGGAGCCTTTTCGATGACCTTGTCGGGCCACTCCCGGTGCTGCAAAGGAATTTGCCGAAAGGGAATATACTGTTTGACCGGTTGCTGCATTTCTGTTCTCTCCTTACTGTCGCGGACCGCGGTCCGCCGAATCTCCCGGCTCCTGCCGGCAAAAGAAAACTCCCCGCGCCTTTTTTGTCAAAAAGGGGCGAGGAGACGAATTCCACGCTGTACCACCCTCATTCAGCCGGACACACCGGCCCTCTCAGCCTCCAACAAGGCCTTTACCTGTAACGCGGTTCGACACGTCCTGCCCTACAGAATCCTCAGGCAGGCAGCTCGGGGACCAGTCATGCATACGGCTGCCGCTGCCGGTTCACACCTTCCACCGGCTCTCTGAAGCCAACCTTGCCGTATCTTTTTCCCGTCATCGCCTTTATGCGGTGAAGCTCTTTTGTTATTGCCCTGATTATAGCAACTCCAAAAATGAAAGTCAACAGCATACGGACGAAAAAAGTATCAAAACGAGAAAAAATAACCAAGTTCCTGGTCCAGTTTGGGGCATTCCCAGTTCCCGTATCTTTCCACGCGTTCAACTGTTTTCTGGGGAAAGACTAACAAAAGAGGGGCGATTTGACGGACGTCCCTGTTTTCATTATACTTAGTAATAATCTACGGAAAGGAAACCACTATGGAAGAAGCTGCTTTCACCGCCTATATTGCCGTCCTGCTGGCCCTCCTGGCCTGCTCGGCCTTTTTCTCGTCTGCCGAGACGGCCCTGACCAGCGTCAACAAGATCCGCCTCAAAAACATGGCCCGCAAAGGGGAGGAACGGGCCAAGCTGTGCCTGAAACTGTTGGACGACTTCGATTCCGTCCTGTCGACGATTCTCGTGGGCAACAATATCGTCAACATCGCCGCCGCCTCCATCGCCACGGTCGTCTTCATCCAGCTCCTGGGCTCCAAGGGCGTCACCGTGGCCACTATCGTCACGACGGTCGTTATTTTGATTTTCGGGGAAATTTCCCCCAAGAGTTTCGCCAAGGAGTTCCCCGAAAAGGTGCTCCTGTCCTCCTGCCGCCTCCTGCTCCTGTTGACGCGGCTCTTCACGCCGGTCAATTTCTTCTTCAGCCAGCTCAAGAAACAGCTGAGCCGCCACATTGCCGGCAAAAAGGCCACCCCGGCCATGACGGAGGCAGAATTGAAGGTCATGGTGGACGAAGTGGAATCGGAAGGCTCCATCAACCGCGACGAAAGCGACCTCATCAAGGCCGCCATCGAATTCAACGACGTCCGTGTCAAGGAAATCCTGACCCCCCGCGTCGATATGGTCGCCTGCAACATTACGGACAGCAACGCCGAAATCTACCGTCTTTTTTCCTCGAACAACTTCTCCCGCCTGCCCGTCTACGACCTGGAGGAAAACAACCTCATCGGCCTTCTCCATTCGAAAGACTTTTTCAACGCCTACATGAAGGACCCCAAATTCAAGCTGAAAAAGATTCTCAAGTCCATCGCCTATGTCCATCGCTCGACGAAGGTTTCCGTCGTCCTGAAAAACATGCAGCGCAACAAGGTCCAGATGGCCGCCGTCATCGACAGCTATGGCAGCGTGGCGGGCATCGTCACCATCGAGGACATTATCGAGGAACTGGTCGGCGAAATCTGGGACGAGCACGACACGGCCGTATCGGTCTTCCACAAACTCGGCCCGGGCAAGTACCTCGTCTCGTGCGATTCGGGATCCCGTAACGCCAGCCTGCGGGACATGTTCGAATACATGCAGCTCGACTTCGACCTTTACGGCCTGGAAAACCAGCCCATCGCCGGCTGGGTGGTGGACTCCTTCGGCCAGATTCCCCAGAAAGGGGATTCCTTCACGTGTCAGGACCTGCAGGTCGTCGTCCATCAGGTCGACCAGAACCGTGTCAAGGAGATTATCGTGACCCACCAGCCCGCGCCAGACGCGGAGGTGGAATAAGTCCCGCGCCGGCAGGAACCCCGAAAAGAACCCCTCGAAATAAAAAAGCACCGTTGCGAAGGAAGGAAACTTCCCCCGCCGCGGTGCTTTTTTGCGGTTTTGTCGTGTTTTGGCTGCAGGACAGCCGCCCGGAATTTGCCGCTTCTTACGCCTGGATTCCCTTCGTAATACCTTTGCGGACCAGGTCCGCCACGAGAATTGTCAGGGACAGGCCGACGACAACGCCCCATTCTTCCCCGTTCAGCGGCGCCGTACGGAGGACGCGGCCGCCGACGAAGGTCAGGGCTGCCTGGATGGCCACAATGAGGCCCATGACATAGAGAAAGGCCGGATTCTTCGTAATGTGGTCCAGCAGGTTCAGGCCATCCGCACGCACGTTGAAGGCGTTGGCCACGGCCATGAATATGTAGACGCAGAAGAAACCCGTATAGGTGTAGATGTGGTCCGGCGCGTCACGGAACAGGTGGTCGATGGCAGGCCATTGAAAGAACAGCACGGCCATGGCCGTCATCCACAGGCCGCTCGCCGACAGGGCCTGCAGCATGGCTTTCGACACGAGGGGCGCCGAACGCTGCTTGGGCGCCTCGTCCAGATAGCGGTCCAGGGCCGGTTCCCCGCCGAAAGCAAGGGCCGCCAGCGTATCCATGACCAGGTTGATCCACAAAATCTGGATGATGGTCAGGGGCCGTTCCACGCCGATGAACGGCGCGATAAAGTTGATCAGGACGGCGGAAAAGTTGATGGACAGCTGGAACGTGATAAATTTGCAAATGGAGTTGTAAATCGTGCGGCCGTATAGGATGGCCTGTTTGATGCTCAGGAAATTGTCGTCCAGGATGACAATATCGCCCGCTTCCTTGGCCACTTCCGTGCCGCTCCCCATGGCGAAGCCCACGTCGGCCCGCTTCAGGGCCGGCGAATCGTTGACACCATCGCCGGTCATGCCGACGACGAGGTTCATTTCCTGGGCCAGGCGCACGAGGCGCAGCTTGTCCATGGGCAGGGCCCGGGACACGACGCGCAGGTGGCGCAGGCTGAGCTTGATTTCCTCGTCGCTCATGGCCCCCAATTCCTGGCTCGTCCAGACCAGGTCCTTCGGCTCCCGCAGGAGCCCCGCGTCTTTGGCGATGGCCACGGCCGTTTCCTTGCGGTCGCCCGTGATCATGACGATCTGGACGCCGGCCTTCTGGACCTTGGCGATGGCTTCCACCGCTTCCGGACGCACTTCGTCGCGGATGGCCAGGATGCCCGTCAGGGTCAGGCCCGTTGCCGGCACGCTGCCGCCGTCGACTGCCTGGTCGTACGTGCAGAGGGCCAGCATGCGGATGGCCTGGGCCGCCAGCCCGAGCATGCGCTCGTCCAGGGCCTGTTTCATGGCGTCCGTCAAAGGACGGGACTGCCCGTCCTTGTCACGGTAGGTATGGCACGCCTGGAGCAGTTTCTCCGGCGCTCCCTTGACGAACGTGCGGGCGCCGCGGTCGGGCGAATCCGTCACGACGGCGAAAGAATACTTGTTGGCGCTGTTGAAGGGTTCGAAGCGCTGCCGCGCCGGCACCTGGGGCGCCCGGTACGAACCGATGTAACGGTTCAGGGCCCGTTCCGTAATGTTGCCGCCGACGATGTGGTCTTCCGTCACGACGGCCGACGTGTTCAGGACGGCGTTGGCGTAGGCGTCGTGCTTCAAGGCATCCGGCAAGGCGTCGAAAGAGAGGTATTCCTCCAAATCGCCCGTCAGGAAACCGATGACCTCGAGCTGTCCCTTCGTAATGGTACCCGTCTTGTCCGTAAAGAGCAGGTTCAGGGATCCCGCCGTCTCGATGCCTGTCAGTTTCCGGACCAGCACGTGGTCGTCGAGCATCTTTTTCATGTTCAGGGACGACACGATGGCAATCATAAGGGGCAAGCCCTCGGGTACGGCCATGACGATAATGATGATGGCCAGGATCAGGGCCTGGAGCATATCACTGAAAAGTCGCGTCGTGTCTGCCAGATACAGTGCGGGCCCGCCGGCCAGGAACATCTTGTGGAGCAGGACGGCGAGGAAAATCAGGACGGCGCCGGTGTAGCCAAAATAGCTGATCTTATGGGCCAGGTTTTTCAGTTTGACCTTCAAGGGGGAATCCCGCTCCGCGTCTTTCAATTCCTGCGTCAGCTGGCCGTACACGGAATGGTCGCCTACTTTTTCGGCACGCAGGAGGCCCTGGCCTTCGACGACGACGGAGCCGCGGTACAGGCGGTACGGGCTGAGGAAGTCCGTTTCCGTGCCCCAGGCGAAATCCGCCGGCGCCGGCGCCTTTTCCGCTTCTTCACTTTCGCCGTTCAGGGCCGCCTGGTCCAATTTGACCGAACCGGACAGGAGTACGCCGTCGACAGCGACCTTGTCCCCTGCTTCGAGCTGGACCGCGTCGCCCCTCACAATATCGTCGATAGGAATTTCCACAGGCTGGCCGTCGCGCCAGACTTTGCACGTAATGCGGCTCGCTTCCTCCTGGAGGCGGCGGAAGGCGTTTTCGTTACTGAATTCGGCCCACGTGGACACGAAGGTCGCCAGCAGGATGGCGATGAAAATGCCGATGGTTTCCAGCACGTCGGCCTGGCCCAGGTACACAAAGACCACGTTGACCAGGAGGGCGACGAGCAGGATGCGGATAATGGGGTCGTTGAAGTTCCCCAGCAGTTTACGGAAAAAAGTCTCCCGCGGCGGCGTGGACAGGGCGTTGCTGCCGTGCTGTTCCCGCGAGCGACGCGCTTCTTCCGAAGTCAAACCGATTTTTGTCATTGTTTTGTTGTTCCCTTTCCTTACGATGATGGATGCCTCCTACGTTTGTGCCTGCCCCTTGCCGGGGCGCAGCGCAAAGATCACGCTTCCCCGGTGCCGCCCTGGGGGCTGTGGATATCCAGGGGCGTGCCGACGACGGCCGGCAAGGCCTTCAGTTCCTGGTCGAGGAACGGGACAGCCACATTGAGGAGCATCACGAGGAGCAGCTTCGGATCGAAGGATTCGGGCTCATCGATGAGGCACAAATCCAGTTCCATGCTGCCTTCGGGCGTCACGACGAACTTGAAGGACGCCATGCGGTTGTTCAGGCGGTTCAGGTACTTGAGGACTTCCGTGTCGTTGCCCGTGTGGACGACTTTATACCCCAAAAGAATCTTGATGTAGGCATAAATGGAATCGTTCAACAGCACCTGGACGGGGCAGTGCTGCCCATTGGGGGAAATGCTGCTGTAGTAGCCCACGGTGCGGAAGTCGTCGTCGAATTCCTGTTTGACGAAGCCCGACACCTGCTGCTCTGCCATGAATTGATCGAATTTTTCCGCTTTCACGCGGGGTTTCTTGTCTGCTTCCAGTTTTGCTTTAATGTCTTCCAGTGCCATTGGTTTCCACTCCTTGTTGTTCACATCTTCTTGTTCCTGTCCTGCTCAACGACCCGCCTCTTCCCGCCCGCGCGGGATCGCCGACGGACGGCGCAGAGTTTGTGTTTCTTTGTCTAAGTATATCACGTCCTGATGAAACTTGACCAGTGTGCTCCGGTGGCCGACGGATACGTACGTCGTGCCGGGGCATTCCCGGGCCAGGGCGGCGTAGACCTCCCCTTCCGTCCTCTCATCCAGGGCAGACGAGGCTTCGTCCAGAAAGAGCCAGCGCGGGGCGTAGATCAGGGCCCGCGCGAAAGCCAAGCGCTGCTGTTCCCCGATGGAAAGGATATGGGACCAGTCCCCCTCTTCGTGGAGTTTGTCCCACAAGTAGGCGATGCGGCACGTTTCCAGATAGGGTCGCAAGGCGGCGTCGTCCAGGGTCTTTGTGCCGGGATAGAGGATGGCGTCCCGCAAGGTTCCCAAGGGCAGGTAGGGTCGCTGGGGAATGAACATGACGGCATCGCCGCCGGGCATGGCCAACTTCCCTTTCGTGTAGGGCCAGAGGCCGGCGAGGACGCGGAGCAGCGTGCTCTTGCCGCTGCCCGATACGCCCTGGATCAGCACGGGGCGCCCCGCGACGAGGGTAAAATCCACCGGCCGGACGAGGACCGAGCCGTCAGGCAGGTCGATTTCCAGCCCCCGGGCCGTGACATCCCCGTTCGTGGCAGGAAGCCGCTCGAGCAGGTCCTGGCCGTGGGTCTCGGCGACAGCTTCCATGTGCGCGCCGAAGCCCGTCAACCGGTCGACGACAGCCTGCCATTCCGCGATAGACGAGTACATGTCCACAAAGTACGACAGGGATTCCTGGACGCGCCCGAAGGCGCTGCTGACCTGCATGAGGCCGCCCAGGGTGATTTCCCGCGCCAAGTAGCGGGGCATGGCGACAACGAGGGGAAAGATGATGGCAATCTGGCCATAGCCGCTGGCGAGCCAGGTCAGTTCCTTCTGCTTCTTGATGATGGACCAGAAATTATCCAGGAGGAGGCGGAAGCGTTTTTTGAAGACGGACCGCTCCGTTTCCTCCCCGCTGTAGAAGGCGACACTCTCGCAATTCTCGCGCATGCGCATCATGGAGAAACGGAAATCCGCTTCGAAGCGCTGCTGCACGAAGTTGAGGCCCACGAGGCGATTGCCCACCTTATACGTCAGCCACGTACCGACGCCGGCGTACAGCAGGGCCGTCCAGACCAGATAGCCCGGAATGTGCGCGGTCCAGCCGCCCAGTGTCAGGGTCAGGGGACCCGACAGACGCCACAGGACGGACACAAAAGCCACGAAGGTGGCCAGAGCCTTCAGGATGCCGATGCCGAACTGGAGCGTGTAGTCGACGAAAAGGCGCACATCCTCGCTGATACGCTGGTCCGGGTTGTCCGTCGCCGTGCCGAACATCTGCAGGCGATAGTAGGTCTTGTCCGACATCCAGCGGTCGATATAGGCGTTCGTCAGCCAGCGCCGCCAGCGGATGGCCAGGACCTGGCGCAAGTAAAAGGCGTACACGGCCAGAATAATGTAAACGAAAGCCAGGCCGCAAAAGCGCAGCAGTTCATAAAAGATTTTCTCGCTCTCGTAGTTCTGCAGGGCGCTGTAAAACGAATTGTACCACTCGTTGATCTGGAGCAGCATCAGGACGACGCCCAGCGTGAGGACCACAATGGCCCCCAGCAGCAGGGACGCCCGCCCCTTCTCTTCACTTTGCCAATAACTTTTCGTCAGGTACCACACCTTGCGGAAGAAGCGCAGGCTTGCGCCCTTCCGGCCCTGTGCGGCCTCGTTTCCCGTTCGTTCGTCCATTTATCTGTCTGCGCGCGCCCGGCGGGCGCCGCCTCCTTTCCCGGTCTTCCCTGTCCTTTCGTTGGCAAGGGTCCCTTCCATTGTAACGGAAAGGAAAAAGCCTGGCAAGGGCAGCGTACATGCCCTTGCCAGGCAGATTTCAAACCATGAGTCACGTTACTGTCCCGACCCTTCCGGCTGTGGCGCCGGATCCGTCGGTTTTTTCCGGAAAATCTTCTCGATGACGACGAAGAGGACCGGAATCAGGAAGATCCCGACAAACGTATTGAAGGTCATGCCGCCGACCACGGCGTTGCCCATGGAAACACGGGCGCCGGCGCCGGGGCCCGTGGCGATAGCCAAGGGCAGGCAGCCCAAGATGAAGGCAAAGGACGTCATCAGGATGGGGCGCAGCCGCAGGTGGGCCGCGTCGATCGCCGCCGTGACGGGGTCTTTACCGCTTTCAAGGTACATTTTGGCGTATTCGACAATCAGGATGGCGTTTTTGGCGGCCAACCCGATCAGCATGATCATAGCGACCTGCATGTAGATGTCATTCTGCTGGCCGCGGAAATACTGCGAAGCCAGGCAGCCCAGGACCGCCGGGGGAACGGAAAAGAGGACGGCAATCGGAATGGTCCAGCTTTCGTAGAGGGCGCACAGGACGAGGAACACGAAGACCAGGGAAATAGCGTAGAGCATATAGGCCTGGTTGCCCGCTTCCCGTTCGTCGCGGCTCTGGTCGACCCATTCATAGGTGTAGGTCGTGGGCAGGACTTCTTTGGCGACTTCCTCCAGGGCGGCCATGGCCTGGCCCGTGGAATAGCCTTCCGCCGGCGAACCGGCGATTTTGAAGGCGCTGGCGCCGTTGAAGCGGGAAATGGACGGAACGGTCATATCCGGTTCCGAAGTGACGAGCGTATCCAGGGGCACCATCTTGCCGTCGGAGCTCTGGACGAAGAAGAAGCGCATGTTCTTCACGTCGTCGCGGTACTGCGGCTGGGCCTGGAGGACGACCTTCCAGGTACGGCCGAAGTTGTTGAAGTCGTTGACTTCGGAACCGCCCAGGAACGCCTGGAGCGTCGTAAAGACGCTGGAAACCGGCACATTCAGGGATTCGGCCTTTTCCCGGTCCACGTGGAACTTGTAACCCGGCGTATCCGTGTTGAACGTCGTGTAGGCCACGCCGATTTCCGGACGCTGGTTGGCTTTCGCCACGAACTGTTTCGCGTATTTGTCCATGACAGCGATGTCATCGCCGCCGAGGTTCATAATGTACATGGACAGGCTGCCCGTGGAAGACAGGCCCGGCAGGGCCGGTTCCGGGAAAGCCATAATGTTCATTTCCGGATGCTTGGCGGCCAGGGCGTATACTTGCCGGACCGCATTGCTGACCGTATTCGTCCGCTGGTCGTATTCCTCCATCATGACCGGCAGGATGCCGGCGCTCGATTTCGGCGCCATGGACAGGATATCGAACCCGTTAACGGCAATGGTATATTTCACGCCGTCGATTTTCGCTACATCCTCGGCCAGGCGGGCCATGGCCTGGATCCCGCGGTTGGCCGAAGCGCCTTCCTGCAGGCTGTAGGACACTAGGAGCATGCCCTGGTCTTCTTCGGGCACATAGCCCGTCGGGGTGATCTTGAAGAAGACTGCCGTCAGCGCGCAAATCAGGACGAGGCCGATCATGACCAGCTTCGAATGGGCAATGCAGCGGCGCACGCCTTTCGTGTATTTGTCCAGCGTGTTGTTATACCACACGTTGAAACGGTAGATGATTTTCCCCACCAGCCCCTTGCTCGCTTCGGCACTGGTAACGGCGTGCTGCGGTTTCAGCAGTTTGGCGCACAAGGCCGGCGTCAGGGACAGGGCAACCAGGGCCGACAGGGCCATGGACACGGAAATGGTCAGGGCGAACTGTTTGTACAGCTGGCCTGTGGAACCGCTCATGAAGGAAATGGGCACAAAGACGGCGGCCAGCACGCAGGCGATGGCCACGACAGGGCCCGACACTTCTTTCATGGCCCGGTACGTCGCCTCTTTCGGCGACAGGCCCGTATCCTGGATATGGTGTTCCACGGCTTCCACAACGACGATGGCGTCGTCGACGACGAGGCCGATGGCCAGGATCATGGCGAACAGCGACAAGGTGTTGATGGAAAAGCCCAGGATCTGGAAGACCGCGAAGGTCCCAATCAGGGAAACCGGTACGGCCAGCATGGGCACCAGCGTCGCCCGGAGATTGCCCAGGAACAGGTACACGACGAGGAGTACGAGGACCAGGGCTTCCACAAAGGTATGGGCCACTTTCTCCAGGGATTCCTTGACGAACTGGGTCTTGTCACTAGCGATAATCAGTTTCATATCCGGCGGGAAACGGGTTTCCGCGTCGGCCACTACCTTTTTGATTTCCGCGACGGCGTCCAGTGCGTTGGCGTCAGTCGTCAGGGAAATGGGATATACGACGGACTGGCCGCCTTTGCCATGCTCCAGCAGGTAGCTCAGGGGCGTGTCCATACGGGGGCCTTCATAGATATCGGCAATATCCTTCAGTTTCAGGATGTTGCCGTCCGACGCGCGGACAATGATGTTGCCGAATTCCGCCGGCGTCTTCAGGCGGCCCTGGGCACTGGCGGAATATTTGAACTCCTGGTCGTCCTTGGTCGGGCGGGACCCGATGGAGCCGACCGGCGCCTGGATGTTCTGCGTTTTGATGGCACTCTGCACTTCCGCGACCGTAATGCCTTCCTTGGCCATCAGGTCCGGCTTCAATTCCACGCGCATGGAATATTCCGGGCCGTATTCGCTGACGCTCGAAACACCCTTGACACGCTTGATGGGGTCGACGACGTTCGTGGAGCCGTAGGCCTTCAGGAACATGGAGTCATAGGTGCCGCCGGGCGACGTCAGGGCCAGGTACATAATGGTCTGGGACGACTGCTTGGCCGTCGTGACGCCATATCCGGTCACTTCGGACGGAAGGGAAGCCTTAGCCTGGTCGACACGGTTCTGTACTTCGACGGACGCGATGTCGCCGTTCTTTTCCAGATTGAAGAGGACGTTGAGGGTATAACTGCCCGTATTCGTCGAGGTAGAGCGCATATCACGCATATTCTCCACGCCGTTGACCTTCTGCTCGATGGCCTGGGCAATGGACTCCTCGACCGTACTGGCATCGGCCCCGACATAGGTCGTCTCGACCTGGACCTGGGGTTTGGTGATATTCGGGTATTGCGCGATTGGCAGGTTGAACCCTGAAATCAGGCCTGCGAAGACAATGATCAGGGACAGGGCAATCGCGAAAATAGGCCGATCGATGAAAAACTTAGCCACTTACGCTGCCTCCTGTTATTTACCGGAAGAACCGGCGTTCCCAGCCGACAGATCGACGGCCGTATCCAGCTCGGCTTCCGTCATGGGCGTCGCCTTGACGGTGCTGCCCTGGTTGACTTTCTGCACGCCTTCGACGACGAGATTCTCGTCCCCGTTCAGGCCCGATTCCACGATGTAGAACCGGCCGACGCGGGCGCCGACCTTGATTTCCTTCATGGCGACTTTGTTGTCGGAGCCGATGACAAAGACAAATTTCTTGTACAACATTTCCTTGACGGCACGCTGCGGAATCAGCATGGCGTTCTTTAAGGTCCCCGCATTCGCCTGGACGCGGGCGAACATGCCCGGCATGAGCATATGCGCCGGATTTTCAAAACGGGCCTTCAGGGTCAGGGCGCCGGTACCGCTGGAAATCTCACGGTTGACCTGGTCCACGGTTCCTTTGCCTGTATAGACCGTACCATCCGAAAGGACGAGCTGCAAATCCTCCAGGGATCTGGCCCCCGTCGCAGAATAGGCTTTGGACAGCTGCAGGTATTCGTTTTCCGAAATGCTGAATTTGATGCGGACCGGGTCGAGGTTGCTCATGGTGGCCAGCACCGTCTGCCCTGCCGTCACGTAGTTGCCGACGGACAGGTCGCTCGTATCGATGCGGCCCGAGAAGGGCGCCACGACCTGCGTGTCCCCCATGGTGATCCGCGCGTTTTCCAAAAGGGCCTCATAGGCTTCGACGGAAGCCCGGGCCTGGTCGCGCTGGGCAATGGCGTTATCGTAGGTCTGCTTGGATACGGCGTTCTGTTCATAGAGCTGCGTGTACCGGTCGGCGTCGCGACTCAGCCGCGCCAGTTCCGCTCTGGCATTGGCCAGGTCCGCCTGGGCCTTCAGCTCGTTGGCGCGGTACGTGCGCTGGTCGATGGTAAACAAGACCTGGCCAGCCCGCACATAGTCGCCGCCATTGAAATTCTTGCTCGTAATGCGGCCCGACACGTTGGCCGTAATCTTCGCTTCCTGCTGTGCTTCGATGAAGCCCGTAAACTCATGGGCGTCCGGCGTATCCTGCCGTTTCACCTGCATGGACTTGACCGCGATAACATTGGACTTCGCCTGCTGCTGTTGTCCGCAGCCCGCGAAAGCCAGCACCCCAGCCAGGGCCAGCGTCACAGCAAGGCTTTTTTTCCAGTTGCTGTTCAAAAAGCTCAACATATATCTGTCCTCCCAATCCAACCCGGACGACGAGCCCGGAATCTATGCCGTACCAGCGAGGGAGCCTCTTCTCCCTCTTTGACATATTGGTAATTATAAAATATCCCCGGTCAAAAGGCAACCGGGGATATTCGCGTTTTTATGCTTAATACGCTTGTTTTCTTCTATTTCCTTTTATTTTTAAAAACTCTGACTGGCTAGTCAGTTTACAAAAATTTTTCAAACTCCCTCAGACGTCCCTGACGCGCAGGGCAGTCCTCCGGTCTCAGGGTAGGAAAAGGACGTCGTCCTTCCGGAAGTGGGTCAAGTCCTCCAGGGCCACCACAGTAAAGGCGATGGCATCCTCATCCTGCAGGGTTTCCCGCAGGACGTCGCTTTGGAACCGGACTTGCCGTCCCAGGCAATACCAGTAGGCCGGTTTTTTCTCCCCAAAGGCGTTCTGCGGCTGCCCCATCAGGTTCAGGACCCGCAGGAAATCGGGATTCTTTGTATCGAAGGCGTCGGCCAGGGAAACCTCCCGCCCTGTCCGCATATCAAAATTGAAGAGGCGGCGCGCTACGGTCCCGTCGGCTTCGCGGCGGCCCGCTTCGACACTGAGCAGGTTCTTGCCGGCAAACTTCACCTGATACGCCCGTTCCAGCTCCCCGGCCCCTTCGTGGAGCCAGGCCTGCAGGACTTTGTTCACGGCATTCTGCCGTTCCGGCTGCCCGCTGACAGCCACGACAGGCCAGGCGATTTCCCTGGTTCCCACCCAGGCCCTTTGATCGTACAGGCGCCAGGACGCCGTCGCCGCCAGGGTTTTGCCGAAATTTTCCCGCGCGGCGCCGTCGGCCTCCCGGCCCGGGTCCGCCGAGGTAGCGGAAACGTCCTTTTCCACTTCCGGTTTTTCCGCTTCCGCCGCCGCGACAGGGCCTTCCACCGGGTTGGGCTCCGCCGTTTCAGCGCCGGAACCGGACAGCCACTGCACATCGACGGGCTGCCACGTCCCGTCGACCTTCGACCACCGCGCCCGGATACGGCCCAACAGGTCCTTCCGGTCTGCGCCCCAAACCTCCTGGACCGTGTAAAGCTGTCCCAGCCAGGCCGTCAGGGACGTGATGGGCGTTACGTCGGGCCGCAGCCAGGGTCGCACCACCCGGCCTTCGTTGTCAAAGACCCCCAGGACGTTCGGCGCCGTCCCGCCAAAGCGCAGCGTTGTCCCCTTGTCCGCCGTTCCCGCGCGGAGTGTCACCTCGTAAGAGCCCGGTTCCTTGTAAACCGCTTCGGCCGTGACACCGAGACTGTCTACCCCGGTAAACTCCACCACAGGTTTCTTCGGGTTGGTCCAATCTAGGAGCCGCCCATCCACAGCCCCGCCGGAACGGTTCCGCCCCGCCAGGAGCAGGATCCGCTCCTTGCCCCGCGACGCTTTCCCCGTTCCGCCGGCCGGCACGGCCTGGAGCACGCAGTCGTAGCCGCCGTTCAAATCCGGGGTCCAGGCCCCGAGCAGGTCGCCTTTTTCCTTCCGCACGACGACCAGCAGATTCCGGAAATAGGTGTTTCCCTCCGTCAGGGGATCCCCCTGCAGTTCCACCTTTTCCGGCGCGCGATCCCCCGTAACATCGGCGCGGAGCGTCGCCAAAACCTGGGCCTGCGCCGTCGCAAAAGGCACCTGCAGCAGCAGGGCGGCGCCCAGGGCCAGCATACCCTGTTTCCACATGTCCACATCAACCTCACTTCCGTCAGGATACTCGTTGTCCCTTCCATTATAACAACTTTCCCGCGACAGGAATTGTGAATTTTTCCAGCCAGCCGGTCACAGCCTGGAAAAATAGGGAAGCCAGTGCATGCAGGCGCAGCATGCCGCCGCCGTCAGCACCACATTCAGCACGGTCAGCTTGAGCCCTTCCCGAATCTGGATTCCCGTATCGAGACCGAAGGCGACAGGAATGGCGCGGGTCGACACGGGCAGCACGTAGGCGCAGCTTTGGGCGACAATCGTCGTGAACACATAGGGTACGGGCGGCAGGCCCATGGCTTCGCAGATGCTCGTAACCACGGGAATGGCAATGGACGCGGCAGCCGTATTGCTCGAAATTTCCGCCATGAGCGTCGGGAAGGCCGCGAACACGAGCATGGTCACGAAACCGCCGTGCAGCTCCAGGGCGGCAATGCTCTGGGCCAGCCGTCCCACGGCACCCGTCTGGATCAGCATCTGCCCCAGGGCGATGCCGCTGGCAAAGAGGAAATACATCCCCCACATGGCGTGACTTTCGGCATATTTCCAGTCGAGCATCGTCTTGCCCCGCTCGTCTTTCAGGACAAAGGTCAATAGGCCCAGGAAGAGGAAGCAGTACGCCGGTTTCATGCCGGAAAGACGGAAGGCGAACAAGGGCCTGGCAAAGGCCAGGAGCGTCGCCAGGACGAAAAGGAACAAGGCAATCTTCTCGCCTCGTTTCATGGGACCGAACTGGGCATAGGTCTGCCGGAAAAATTCCCGGCTGCCGCGCAATTCCTTCGCCGGCAGCTTCAAGTGCCACAAAAACAGCAGGTTCAGCAGGAACACGCAGGCCAGGAGCGGCAAAAACCGCAGGACCCAGTCCATGTACATGAACTCGTGTCCTGTCATTTTTTCCAAGTAGCTGATGGCCACGAGATTCGCGCTGCTCCCGATAGGCGATCCGAAGCCACCGAACCCGGAACCCCAGCCGATGGCCAGAAAGACGGGAACAGCAAGCTTGCTCGCGCGGATGTCCTGTTCGCCGACGAAATGGAACATGGCCACGGCAATGGGGCAGAAAATTTCCGCCACGACCACATTCGGCAGGAAGATGGACAAGGCCGCCGAGGCCAGCAGCCAGACCAGGATCTGCTGGTGCATGGACGGGCCGATGGCGCAAAGCGCCCGGACGGACACGCGGCGGTCCAGGCCCGTCAGCGTCCAGGTCATGCAGATCAGGTCACTGCCCAGAAGCAGGACGACGATATCCGAAAAATACTTGCTGATGACCACGCTGTTCGGAATCAGGTTGAACAAGGCGTTCAGGACAATCGGCAGCAACGAGGTGACCGCGATCGAGACAGGCCGGCAGATCCACCAGGCTGCCATCCAGACTGCCGTCGCCATCGCCGCAGCCCCGCGAAAACCGAAAGGCTCGCGCAGCAGCAAGAGTACCGCCGCGAAAAGTAAAGGCCCCGCCAACAATTGAGCCGTCCGTTTATCCATCGTCTCTCCTCCCACCGGGCCCCGGGCCCGCCTTATTTCCCCTTCATTATACCCCCTTATATTATCGGTTTGAAACTGTTATAATTTGTATATATTACAAATTATTTTTGTAACACTGTGTTTCCCGTACATCCCGTCCCCCTCCGGAGGTATACCATGAATTTTCTCACGATGGATTACTTTGTCGCCCTGGCGGAAGAGCGCAACTTTACCCACGCCGCCATGCGCCTGCACATTACGCAGCAGACCCTGAGCGCCCACATCGCCGCCCTGGAAAAAGAGGTCGGCGCGCCCCTTTTCGTGCGCCACGTGCCGCTGGAACTGACCTATGCCGGCCAGACATTCTACCGCTATGCCGTAGACATCCAGAAAGACTACCGCAGTCTGCGCCAGACCCTGGCCGGCGTGACGAATCAGGAAAGCGGGGAAATCCGCATCGGGACAGCCGCCGCCCGGGAACGGACCATCCTGCCGGAACTGCTGGCCGCCTTCCAGGAACAGTACCCGCGCATCCGCTTCCTATTGACCGAAGGCTCGAACCTGAACCTGCGCCAGCGCCTGCTGGACGGCCAGATCGACCTGGCCATCGCCCTCTTCGGGAAATCCGTCCCGGGCCTGGAACTCTATCCTTTTTATAAGGAAAAGATTGTCCTCGTCTGTCCTACTGTCCTTTGGGGAAAAAACGCTCCGGAAGCCGGCCTGGAACCGGGGACAAAAAGCATTTCCGACACGCCGGCCTGGCGTTCTTTCCTGCAGCAGTGCCCCGTACTCCTCAACGGGGACACCAACATCGCCGGCCAGACGGCCCGCCGCCTGTTCTCCCGATATGGCGTGCAGCCGGATATCCGCGTCGAATCCAACAACCTGGAAACCCTGCTCTCCCTGTGCGTCCTCGGCACGGGCGCCATGTTCAGCCCGGACAACCTCGTCGCGCGGCTCCTGCAGCCGGACGAAGCGCGGCGCGTGCGCACCTTCGCCCTGCCCGACGCGTCCTACACCATTTCCTTCGGCTGCAAACGGCACCGGGACCGGTGGATCATGCTGGACCGATTCATGGAGTTCGCCAGGAAGAACATGGAAAAGCAGTAATCTTCCCTTCCGATGACGATCCTGTTCCAAGGGGCCAGTCCCGGCGCGCAAGCGCTTCGCTTCCTGCGTCGGGACCGGTCCCTTGGGATTTTCATTTGGGCAGCGGTTCCCGTTTCCCGGATTTCTCCCTGCGCAATACACTGGAAGGCAGGTTTGCGGTTTATTTATATCTTGTTAGAAAATCTTTAAGGCTGCCTCACGCTTTCTTTAAATCAGATTGTTAGAATCAAGCCGATAAAAGAGGAAGAAGTCCTGCCAATGCAATCAGCGGTGCCAGGCACCATACAGGCAAGGCCAAGGGAGGAACATGTCATGACCCGTTTTTTGACGGATTACCGTACCCGTATTTCCCAGTTCGTCGGCGCCTTGTACGCCTTGGAATATCCCCTCGTCATCCGTTCCGAGGAAGCCAGGCTGACGCGCCTGTTCGGGGCTGAATACGGACAGTACGTCCGGGAAGTACCCCGCTTCCTGCCCGACCTGAGCCTGTACCACGAACCGGCAGATTACGTCGTCAAACCGAAAGTCTTCCGCCATGCCGTCCACGATGTCATGTGGTTCATCTTCGCCGTCGGCATCCTCGAATGCATCGAAGGGATCCAGGAAGCGGGCCTGATTCCGGCATTGCTGCAGTTATATTAAAACGATGAACCATCAGAAACCATACTGAAACACAAAGGCCCCATGACGCCAATCCGGGAGATGAAGCGAAGCGCTTGCGCACCCGGGTGTCTGTGTCATGGGGCTGTCCGTATTGGGGCCGTGTGGCCGCCGTATTTTATTTTCCGAGGGGCTTCCCTTTCTTCTCCGCCTGATAATCGGGCGGAACCGCCGTCACCCATTGCCGCCGCTGCTCTCCTTTACGGAACAGCTGCGCGTCAAACCACATATAATAGAAGCGCTGGGCCGGCACGATGCCGTAGCCGTCCTGCCGGTGATCCGTCGTGTCGTAGGGGTCGGCGAGAATCAGGACGTCGTTGGCATCCTGGTCGTCCCCCATGGTGTCGAAGCCGATAATGACGCGCCAGTGGCCGCCCCAGTCGACATTTTCCACCAGGATGGGCGTCCCGGCCCGCAGGTTTTTCAACACGAAGGCCTTGAACGCCGGGTAATCCTTCGGCGATCCGTCTTTGAGGGCGTTGTGCACGGTCCAGCCCTTCTGCTCGAAGTACCGCGACATGCCGCGCGTATTGGTGCCAGGGTCCTGCATGCCCGCCGGATGGGTACCCATGATTTTCGCCATGGTCCTTTCGTCATCCGGCGCCGTCCCCAGATAGTACTGGACCACGGTCCATGCCGCCGCCGGCCCGCAGGTGTATTCCGTCTCCTGCTGCTTCGCCGGATACTGGGGCAAGACCGTCAGGGAGCCGTGACTCCGCAAATGGTACACGTCGACGGACTTGAAATAGGGCGAATCCGATACATCGGCCTTATGGGCCACCGCGGCCGGACCGCCGCCGTCCCGGGCAAACAGCTGCGCGACGCGGCCCGCGGCCTGATCCAGAAAGCCCGCCTCCTCCGCCCCCGCGGGGTGCCAGGCCCTCAGTCCCCCGACGACGAGGGCCACCGCCAAAGCGCCGAACAGATATCGTTTTACGCTAGTCTTCACGGTTCTTTCCTTTCTTTTCCTCCCGTCCCGAAACGCCGGCGGCCTCCGTCCCGTGCCGTTCCAGCTTCCGCCGTAAGGCCCTTGCCAGCGCCCCGGCATCGTTCGGCACACTGCCGTTCTGGACGCGCCGCAGCAAATAGCGCAAGGCGTCCCCGACACACAACCCGTCCCGGTCCCGCAAGATGTCCTGCACGGCTCGTCCGGAAAGTTTCAAGTCACTGGTATGGACAGGCATTTCCGTCCCTGCCATCCGCATGACCTCTTCCACCAGGGCGCGACCCTCGGCCAGGACCGGATCCTGCCGGACACCGGCCCAGGTAGCGCCCATATCAGCCAGGAACACATCCGACACCTGACGGAACCCTTCGGCCAACTCCGCCTCCCGGCGGAAAGGGCCCGCCAAGGCTTCGCCGCGGACCCAGCGGGCGATACCGTTCCGCTTCGTGATCAACATGGGGGCAAAGCGCATGTGGTTGGCAACCAGCCACACGGCCCGTTCCACAAAATCCGGCCCGTACTGCCAGCGGGACAAAATTTCCCGCGCCATGTCGGCGCTCTGCTTTTCGTGTCCATGATCACTGGGCTGGCCGTCCTGATGGACCCCCCGGACTCCCGGCAGGCCCTTGGCCACATCGTGCAGCAGCAGGGCCCAGCGGAGCAGCAGGTCCCGCGGCCCGTTGTCGACGGCGAGCAGCGTGTGTTCCCACGCGTCAAAACAGTGGAAGCGTGTATTCTGGTGCAGGGCCACCAGATGCCGCAGCTCCGGCAGAACAGGCACAAACACCTCGTTCCCGTTCCGGCGCAGGCGGCATTCCGCATCGGCCAGCCCCGTGGCCATCCACAGCTGGAGGCCCTTGCCGGCGTAAGGCGCCGTCAGCATCTTTTCCATTTCCGCCCGCACCCGCTCCAGGGAGAGACCGCGGCACCGCTCTGTCTCAAAGCGATAGCGTTTCTTCAGGAAATACGGGGTCCCGGCCATGCCGAACCCCCAGGGCGTCCCGTGCTCCCTTTTCCAGGCCCGGGCCTCCGCGGCGCCCCGTTCCAGGTTGGCCTCCAGGGACTGGCCCGCGTCGAAATCCCACTGCACATCGTCGGGCGTGTCGTCTCCTTCGACGTACGTAAACCCGAGCTGCGCCACAAAACGGCAGGCCCGGTACATGCGCAGGGCGTCCTCGCCGTACCGCCGCCGGGGATCGCCCACGGTCCGCAGGATGCGGCGCGCCAGATCGTCCCGGCCACCGTAAAAATCGTACACAGTCCCCATCCGGTCCATGGCCATGGCATTGACCGTAAAATCCCGACGGGACAAATCGTCCTCCAGACAGTCGCAATACCACACCGCGTCGGGCCGGTGCGCGCCGACGCCATACCGCTCGCCCCGGAAAGTCGCCACTTCGACGCTGTGCCCATCCACGACGACGACCACGACGCCCAGGTTCTGACCCAGTTTGTCCACGACAGTCCAGCCGGCCCGGCGGGCCACGGCGCACACTTCTTCCGGCCGGGCCTTCGTCGTCACGTCAAAATCCCCCGGTTCTTTTCCCAGCAGCAAGTCCCGCACGGCGCCGCCGACGACATAGGCCTCGTACCCTGCCGCCTCCAATACTGCCAGCACCTGCTCAAGATAGCCCGGAAACCGCGCGGTCGTCATGGTAACGCATCCTTTCCGGGTGCCAACACACCCTTTCCGCATCAAAAAAAGGCCCTCGGTCAATGCCCGGGGGCCTTTGCCTTGTCTCTATTGTACCGTATTCGCGGCGTCTTGTCACTGCTTTCGGCGTCTTGTCCCTTACTTTGCGTCCAGGACCGCCTGCGCCACCAATGCGCCCAGCTTGGCCGTACGGACCGTCGTCAGGCCGGCCCCTGCCAGGTCCGGCGTGCGGTAGCCCGCCTCGTAGACCGCGTCCACGGCAGCCTCCACGGCGTCGGCTGCCCCGGGTTGGTTCAGGGAATAGCGGAACAGCATGGCCGCCGACAAGATTGTCCCCGTCGGGTTGGCGATTCCCTGGCCTGCGATATCCGGCGCGCTGCCGTGGATCGGCTCGTACAGGCCCGTACCGTCGCCCAGGCTGGCGCTCGGCAACAGGCCGATGGACCCGCCCAGGACAGAGGCTTCGTCCGACAAGATATCCCCGAAAATATTGTTCGTCAAAATCACATCGAACTGCCTAGGATTCAGGACAAGCTGCATGGCGCAGTTGTCCACGTAAAAGTGGTTCAACTCCACATCCGGGTATTCCCGGGCCTGCATATCCGTCACGATGCGGCGCCACAACCGCGATTCGGCCAGGACGTTGGCCTTGTCGACAGAGGTCACCCTGCCGCGGCGTTTCCTGGCCGCCTCAAAGGCCTTGCGGGCAATGCGTTCCACTTCGGGCCGCGTGTAGAGGTCTATGTCCGACGCCGTTTCCACGCCGTCTACGAGGGCCGCCTCCTGATGGGTCCCGAAATAGATGCCGCCCGTCAGCTCGCGGACAATGAGCAGGTCCGTCCCGGCCACCCGGTCCTCCTTCAACGGAGACAAGTGGGTCGTGAAACGGCTGACCTTCATGGGACGCAGGTTGCAGTACAGGCCCAGGGATTTCCGGATGCGCAGCAGGCCCTTTTCCGGGCGGAGGGAGGGATTCACATGATCCCATTTCGGGCCGCCGACCGCGCCGAGCAGCACCGCGTCCGCCGCGTGGGCCGCCTGCTCCGTCACGGACGGGAAGGGATCCCCGTAGGCGTCGATGGCGCAGCCGCCGAGCAATTCCTTGTCATAGTCCAGGGTGAACCCGAATTTTTTCGCCGCCGCGTCCATGACGCAAACCGTGGCGTCTACAATTTCCGGGCCGATGCCGTCACCCGGTAACAACGTAATCTTCACTGCCATGCCTCCCTTATGCCTTCTGATTTCGGATATACTGGACCAGCCCGCCCGCTTCGGCAATATGACGGCAGAAATCAGGCAACGGCTTGGTCCGGATTGTGAGGTTTTTGTTCCGGACCGTCACGACCCCTGCCGCCGCGTCGACTTCCACATCATCGCCGGCTTCGATCTGTTCGACCTGGCTGCCGATTTCCAGGACCGGCAGGCCGATGTTGATGGCATTGCGGTAGAAAATACGGGCGAAGCTGTCCGCCACGATGCACTGGACGCCCTTCACCTTGAGAACCACCGGCGCGTGTTCCCGCGAAGAACCGCAGCCGAAATTCTTGCCGGCCACGATGACATCGCCGGGCCGCACGTTCGGAGCGAAAGTCGTATCGATGTCTTCCATGGCGTGTTCCGCCAATTCCTTGAAATCGGAGATATTCAAATAGCGGGCCGGAATGATGACATCCGTGTCCACATGATCCCCATAACGCCAGATTTTGCTCATTTTCCCAAAACCTCCTCTGCCGACGCGATATGACCGGTGACCGCGCTGGCCGCCGCCGTATAGGGGCTTGCCAGGTAGACTTCGCTGTCCACGTGTCCCATGCGGCCGCGGAAGTTGCGGTTCGTCGTGGACACACAGCGTTCCCCGGCAGCCAGGATTCCCATGTACCCGCCCAGGCAGGGGCCGCAGGTCGGGGTCGACACGGCAGCGCCGGCGCGGAGGAACGTCTCGATGTAGCCGAGACGCATGGCTTCCTCGTAAATGTCCTGCGTGGCCGGAATGATGATGCAGCGCACACGGTCATGCACCTTGCGGCCCTCCAGGACCTCCGCGGCCTGCTGCAGGTCTTCCAGACGGCCGTTCGTGCAAGAGCCGATGACGACCTGGTCGATGACGATATCCCGGGACTCCCGGACAGGATGGATGTTTTCTGGCAGGTGCGGGTACGCCGTGACAGGGACGAGTTTGTCCAGTTCGAGGTGAATCACCCGCTCGTACCGGGCGTCCGGATCCGGTTCCACCGCTGTCCACGGACGGGTCACACGGCCCTGTAAAAAGACTTCCGTCTTGTCATCCACCGGGAAAATGCCATTCTTTCCGCCGGCTTCGATGGCCATGTTGCAAATGGTGAAGCGGTCCGACATCTCCAATTCGTGGACGCCGGAACCTGCGAACTCCAGGCTCTGGTAGCGGGCGCCGTCGACGCCGATCCTGCCGATCAGCGTCAGGATCAAATCCTTGCCCTTGACGTACTTCGGCAGCTTGCCCGTCAGTTCGACCTTGATGGCCGACGGCACCTTGAACCACACCGTGCCGCTCGCCATGGCGCAGCCGATGTCGGTCTGCCCCATCCCCGTGGACAGGGCGTTCAGGGCGCCGTACGTGCAGGTGTGGGAATCGGCGCCGACGATAATCTCGCCGGGGGCGACGAGGCCTTTGTTCGGCAGCAGGGCGTGTTCGATGCCCATGCGGCCTACTTCAAAATAATTCGTAATCCCGTGCTGCCGGGCGAAATCGCGCATCTGCTTGCACAGCGTGGCCGATTTGATATCCTTGCACGGCGAAAAATGATCCGGCACGAGGGCGATCTTGTCCTTGTCGAAGACGGGGCGGCCGATTTCGTTGAATACATTAATGGCCGGCGGTCCCGTAATGTCATTGGCCAGGACCAGGTCCACCTGGGATACGAGTAAATCCCCTTCTTCCACAAAAGGACGGCCTACGTGGCGGGCCAGAATCTTTTGCGTCATTGTCATTCCCATTGTTATCCACTCTCCTTCTCTATCGCTGCGGGAAAAGAAAAACGCCCCGCCTGCGCTTGCAGACAGGGGCGAAAATTCGCGGTACCACCCTGGTTTCTCACTTCATTACGCACTGCTTAACGCGCTGCCACGGTGTCCGGTACTCTGTTCCCGGCCACGGCTCCCGGTCCAGATGGCCTACCGCCCGTCGAAGCTCGCACCGACCGCTTCGTCTCTTTGCCGGGGGAAGGAAGACCAATTCCCGTTCTTCGCCTTTGTGTACCCTTGGGCTTTGGTTGTCCAAAGGGTTCAAATTACTGTTACATTATCGCAAACATCCAGCACAAAGTCAATAGGAAATGTTAAGATAGTTTTGTAACACTCTTTACAACAATACATCTGCCACACAAAAAGAGAACCTGCCGTCCCCGGAAAGGAGACGGCAGGTTCGGCAGGCCCCGGGCCGCGAGGGGCTCAGAGCAGAACGTACTTAAGAAGGAAAATGACCGCCAGGATATACATCAAGGGGCTGACACGGTTCGCCCGGCCCGCCAGGGTATTGAGGACCGCGTAGGAAATGATGCCCAGGGAAATGCCTTCGGAAATGCTGTAGGCGAAGGGCATGGCGATGATGCAGATGTAAGCCGGAATGGCTTCCGTCAGCTGCGTGAAGTCGATCTTGACGATGCTCGACACCATGAGGAAGCCCACGATGACGAGGGCCGGCGTCGTGGCAAAGGCCGGGATGGCCATGAAGACCGGCGACAGGAAGAGGGACAGGAAGAAGAGGACCGCGACGGTGACACTCGTCAGGCCCGTGCGGCCGCCTTCGCTGACACCGGACGCGCTTTCGACATACGTCGTGACCGTGCTCGTGCCCATGAGGGCGCCCAGGACCGTCCCGCAGGCGTCGGCCATCAGGGCTCCCTTGATCCGGGGCAGCGTGCCGTCGGGGCGCAGCATATCCGCTTTGGACGCAACCCCCATGAGGGTGCCCAGCGTATCAAACAGATCGACGAAAAGGAAGGCCAGGACCACGACGGCGAAGTCCAGGCTGAAGGCGCGCGATAAGTCGAGCTTCAGGAAAATAGGCGACGGATCAGCCGGCAGGAACGAGGCCAGGCCCGCCGACAGGTTCGGCAGGACGCTGAACATGCCCGCTTTCGGATCCGGCACATACAGGCCCGTCAATTCGCAAACGACGCCCAGGAGCCACGTGAAAAGGATGCCCCAGAGGATGTTGCCCTTCACATTCTTCGCCATCAGGACGCCCGTGAAGAGGATCCCGATGACGGACAAGACGACCGTAATGCCCACGCTGTGGAAAGTTCCCGTCAGCAGGGACTGTTTAAAGGAAAACAAGGCGATTTTCGTCGCCGGGTTGGCCACGATGACGTGGGCGTTGAACAGGCCGATGAGAGCGATAAACAAGCCGATACCGACGGACACGGCCTGCTTCATGCTCAGGGGAATGGTGTTGAAGATGGCTTGCCGGATATTCGTCAGGGACATGACAATAAAGATGATACCTTCGACGAACACTGCCGCCAGGGCCATTTCCCAGGAATAGCCCATCTGCTTGACGACCGTGAAGGCAAAATAGGCGTTAAGCCCCATGCCGGCCGACAAGGCGAAGGGATAATTGGCAAAGGCCGCCATGAGCAGCGTGGCAAAACACGACGCCAGGGCCGTCACGGTCAACAGGGCGCCCTTGTCCATCCCCGTGACGCTCAAAATCGCCGGGTTGACCGCCAGGATATAGGCCATGGTCATAAACGTCGTGACGCCGGCCATGATCTCCGTCCGCGCCGTCGTCCCGTTTTCCCGCAAGTGAAAGACTCGTTCCAGCATACCCTCTTGCATAATGAACCTCCCTCATACATTCCTGTCCGTACGGACTGTAAAAAAAAGATACTTCATTATACCATATCCCGTCCTGTCGTGGCAGGGGGTTTGGCCGCCGGGCAAAAAAATAACCGGCAGATTCTGCCGGTATGTACCTGTATTGTGAAAACACAGACACGGGAAAAGAAAAACAAGATATAGGATTATAAGGGAAAGAGAGTTATATTGATACGGCCGGCCGAAGCACGTGCCGTATTAGGCGGATGTCTCACTACACTTAGTATAACAGATTCCCCGGGGAAATGCACGGAAATATTTGTGAAAAATTCCCGCGTCTGCGAATTCTCCCCGCGCATAACCTTACATGCGGATGTTGGCCGCGTTCGTGATGCCTTCGAAGGAACGGATCGTTTCCAGCGTGTGTCCTTCGACGACGCTGTCCACGGTCATGATCATCATGGCGATGCCTTCCTTGGCGTTGCGGCTGACCTGCATATTGCCGATATTGATGTTTTCCGCGCCCAGGACCGTGCCGAGACGGCCAATCATCCCCGGCTTGTCGGCGTTGTTGACCGCCAGCATGAAGGGAGCCGGTTCCAGGTCGAACTGGTAGCCGTCGATGTCCTTGATGCGGATCGTGCCGTCCGACGCGGCCGTGCCGGCCACGGTGAACTTGCCCGCCTTCGTATAAAGATTGACGCGGAGCAGTTCCCGCGTATCGTTTTCCTTGCTTTCCACGACTTCCACGCCGCGACTGCCCGCGGTCAACAGGGCGTTGACGTAGTTGACCCGTTCCTTCAGGACCGGTTCGAAGACGCCCTTCAGGACGGCCCGGGTAATCATGTCCGTTTCCATGTCGGCCATGGCGCCGCTGTAGATGACCTCGACCTTCTCGATGGCTTCGTGGGCCAGCTGGTAGTACAGTTTCCCCAGATCTTCGCCCAGCGTAAGCTGGACCTTGACCTTTTCCAGTTCGCTGGCCTGCAGGGCCGGCAGATTGACAGCATTGGCCACCATCTCGCCGTGGAGGGCCGCGATGACTTCTTCCGCGATGGCCAGGCCCACATTGTCCTGGGCCTCGTATGTATCGGCGCCCAGATGCGGCGTCAGCACGCACTGAGGCAGGTCGATGAGGGGCGAAATGGGATTCGGCTCGTCCACGAGGACGTCGATGCCGGCGCTCGCCACGATACCTTCCCGGATGGCCCTGGCCAGGTCCTGCTCGTTGTACAGGCCGCCGCGGGCACAGTTGACGACGCGGACGCCTTTCTTGCACTGCTGCCATTCCTTGTAGGTAATCATATTCATGGTTTCGTCCGTCTTCGGCGTATGGATGCTGATGACGTCGGCGTTCCGCAGCAGGTCTTCCAGGGTTTCGCACTTACGGGCATTGTACTTTTTGAAGCGGCTGTCGGCGATATACGGATCGTAGGCGATGATCTTCATGCCGAAGGCCTGCATGCGCGTGGACAGAAGCCCGCCAATGCGGCCCAAGCCGATGATGCCCAGGGTCTTGCCGTACAATTCCATGCCCTTCAGCCCGTCGCGGTTCCAGGTGCGGCTTTCAATCATCTTGTGGGCCCGGACCGTGTTGCGGCACGATGCCAGGAGCAGGCCGATGGTATGCTCGCAGGCGGAAATGATATTCGACTCCGGCGTGTTGACGACGATGATGCCGCGCTTCGTCGCCCCTTCCATCTGGATGTTGTCCACGCCGTTCCCGGCGCGGCCGACGACCTTCAGGTTCGTCGCGTGTTCGTAGAATTCCTCGTTGATTTTCGTGACGGAGCGGACGACGATGGCATCGTAGGCCGGAATTTCCCGCAGCAGTTGTTCCCGCGTCCAGTCCAGCTGTACGTCCACCTGAAAATCGGGCTGTGCCCGCAACATATCCACGCCTTTGTCCGAAATCCGTTCTGCTACCAATACTTTGTACATAGTCTTTCCTCCTCGCTGTCTGCCTGCCGGGGGGTGCGTCCCCGCACGCCCCGTACCCTATGGTATACGGCGCCGTCCCGCGGCGCCGGAGGGACAAGGGAAAAACAAAAAAAAGCCCCCGTCCTGTCAAGGACGAGGGCTCCGATTCCTTATGGAACGGATGTGCTGCCCATGCAGCCGCCCCGTGGTGCCACCTTAATTCACTGCCAGTCGCTTGGCAGCCTCATTTCCGGTATATCGGCCGGCCCCGGTCAAGTTGTTACCCCTGACATCTCCGGAGCGGAATTCGGTGTACAGCCGGACGGTTTGCACTGACCACCGTCTCCCTGAACAGCTTGCGACCTACTTTTCTCCTTCATCAAGTTGCGATTTGTTTTATAGGGCCATTATAGGCTTCTTTTCGGGAGATGTCAAAGGGCACTTCTGTCACGAATGTTACACCGTCAGATAGCGACATCGATTTTGGCGCTGACACCAACCCCCTGGATGCGCGTGCAGTTTGTCGGATCCAGGGAATCGACAGGAATCAGGGCCTGGATGCGGAAGGTGCGGTTCAGGAACTCCCCTTCCAGGGCCAGGGCGCCCTTGACCCGGTCCACCTGAGCCTGGGGACCGCTGATCTGGGCGGCGCCGACGTAGCCTTTGGAGCCGACGGCAATAATGGGCACGACCTTCGTGGCATAGTTGTCGCTGATGGGATACTTGGAAGTCAGTTTGTTGATAAAGGTGTTGAGCTGGCTGCTGTACGTGTCGACCAGGTAGACGATGCCGCCGGTCTTGACCACCTTGCCCAGGGTTCCCAGGAGGCCGCCGGCCTCGGCCTGGGCCAGGGGCAGGACATTACCCGCCAGATAGCCGCACAGGACGGCCGCTGCAAGATACACGCGTTTGGATTTCATAGGTACGCTCCTTCCTTTCTGTGAAACGGGGCCGCCGTCCGGAACAGGACGGCGGACAGACACTACATCTGCTGGTATACTTCGACAGGACAGGGAAAAAGTCCTTCCCTGGCAGATCCTGCCTTTACAAGGACGGGAACTGTGCTATAATTATTTTAAATAATCGATTAATTAATAGCAAATGAACTTTCTGTGAAGAGAGGGATACATATGACCACAGAAGCAGCGCCGCGGGATACGGTGCAGCGCATCGTGCAGGCAGCCACGGAGCTGTTCGCGGTGCAGAATTTCGAAGCCGTGTCGATCAAGACCATCGCGGCCAAGGCCGCTGTGAACAGCGCTTTAATCAGTTATTATTTCGGCGGCAAAAAGCAGCTCTACGTCGCGGTCCTGCAGCGGCAGGCCGCCCTGTTCCAGGACTGCATCGACCGCCTGCAGCACGAAAGCCTGACGGGGCTCCAGCGCATCTGGCGCCTGCTGGACAACCAGGCCGCCATCCACCTGCAGGACAACAGCAGCATGCGCATCATCTACCGGGAACTGCTGGCGCCGACTAAGGCGAGCCAGGAACAGTTCGGCCTGGACCTGTTCCGGTTTTACGACCACGTGGCGGCCCTGTTCGACGAGGCGAAGTCCGAAGGATCCGTGCGAAACGACGTGGACAGCTACACGGCGTCGTTCACGCTCTTCTCCCTCTTGGCCTTCTACCTGGTCACGTACCAGTACAACCCCCACGAAAGCCGCATGCCCGGCGGCGATACCAAAGAGCGCATCCAAGGCGCCTTCCGTTCGTATTTGCAATTACTTCTGACAGGAAAGGAAGATTTACCATGAAGCTCCCGGAATTCCGCCTGACCCGAACCCGCTCACTGCTCCTGGCAGCGGCGGCCATCCTGTTTGTGGCGTGGCGCGTCTACGCCGCCCTCTTCCCCACCCTGGGCGAAGAACGCAAAGACCCCGTCGTCCGCACGGTGACCATCGGTACCACGGCAACGGAAGACGCCGCCGTCTACCCCGGGGAAGTACGGGGCAAGTACGAAAGCAGCCTGGCCTTCCAGACCGCCGGCAAAATCATCGCCCGTCACGTCAACGTCGGCGACAAGGTCCACGCCGGCCAGGTCCTGCTCGAACTGGACCCGAAGGACGTGCAGCAGTCCCTGCTCGCCGCCGAGGCTTCGTACCAGTCGGCCCTGTCGAACTACAAGCTGGCCGAAAACAATAACCGGCGCTTTGCCGCCCTTTTTTCCCAAGGCGCCGTGAGCACCATGACGCGGGACCAGTACCGCACGCAGTTTGAAGCGGCGCAGGCAGCCCTGAAAAGCGCCGAGGCCAACCGGACGGCCGCCCGGAACCAGCTTGGCTACACCCAGCTCGTGGCGGACCACGACGGCACCATTTCGTCCCTGTCGGGCGAGGTCGGCCAGGTCGTCGCCGCCGGCACGCCGGTCGTCACCCTGGTTGGGGCCGGCAACCGTGAAATCCAGATTTACGTTCCGGAAAACCGGATTCAGGACATCCGCCCCGGCATGGAAGCCACGGTCAGTTTCTGGGCCCTGCAGCAGGTCACGGCCCGCGGCACGGTCACGGAAATCGCCTCCATGGCGGACAGCGTGACCCGTTCGTACCGCGTCCGCGTCGCCGTGCAGGACTGGCCGGCCGAGGCCAGGCTGGGCATGACGGCCAAAGTATCCCTGTCTACCGGGAAGGGCGCGGCCATCGTGATTCCTGCCAGCGCCGTCTACCAGACCGGGGATACCCCACAGGTCTGGCTCGTCAAGGACGGCAAGGCCGTCAAGGCCAACGTCACCATCGGCGGCTACGAAGGCAGCAGCGTCCGCGTCACGGCAGGCCTGTCCCAGGGGGATGTCGTCATCACGGGCGGCACCAATAAAATCGCCGAGGGCGAAGCAGTGCGTTTGGAAGGCGAGGAATTCAAATGAACGGCAATTGGGCAGCATGGTCCATCAAACACAAGCAAGTCGTCTACTTTTTCGCGGTCCTCGTCGCGGCCATGGGCCTCTTTTCCTATTTCACCCTGGGACGGCAGGAAGACCCGAGCTTTTCCGTGAAGCAGATGGTCATTTCCACCAGCTGGCCCGGCGCCACGTCGAAGCAGATGGAGATGCAGGTCACGGACAAGATTGAGAAGGTCGTCCAGACCGTTCCTGACGTGGATTACGTCACGAGCTACTCCCGGCCCGGCGTGTCCGTGGTCAATGTCTTTTTGAAAAATTCCACCCCCGCCAGCCAGATGAAATCCCGCTGGCAGGAGGTGCGCAACCTGGTGGCGGACAACAAGCGGGATCTGCCGGCGGACATTTACGGCCCGTACTTCAACGACCACTTTGACGACGTCTACGGCAACGTCTACGCCATTACGTCTGACAGCTTTTCCTACGAGGAAATGCGCCGCGTGGCCAGCAAAATCAAGGATATGTTCGTCCAGGTCCCGGACGTGAAAAAAGTCGAGCTCCTGGGCGTGCAGCCTGAAAAAATCTATCTTCAGGTCGACAACACGAAACTGGCCCAGCTCGGCCTGAGTGTCGACGACCTAGCCCGGGTCATCGCAGCCGAAACGTCCGTCACCCCGGCCCCCATGAAGCACGATGACACGCGGAACACGTATCTGCGCCTGACGGGGATTCCCGACACGATCCAAAACATCGAGTCCCTGCCGGTCAGCGGCAACGGCCGCGTCCTGCGCCTGGGCGACATTGCGCGCGTCGAACGGGGATACGCCGAACCGGCGGAGCCGAAGATGTATTTCAACGGCAAGCCCGCCATCGGCATCGCCATTTCCATGACCGACGGCGGCAACAACCTGCGCCTGGGCGAAAACCTAAACAAAAAGATTGCCGAAATCCGCGGCAACCTGCCCGTGGGGTTCGAGATCAGCCAGGTCCTGAACCAACCCCAGGTCGTCAAAAACTCCATCAACGATTTCATGAAGAGCCTCCTCGAGGCCATCGTCATCGTCCTTGGCGTCAGCCTCCTGACCCTGGGTCGGCAGAGCGGCTACGTCATCTCCGTCTGCATCCCCCTGGTCCTGATGTGCAGCATGGTCGGCATGTACGCCTTCGGCATCGACCTGCACAAGGTGTCCCTGGGATCCCTGATCGTGGCCCTGGGCATGCTCGTCGATGACGCCGTCGTGGTCGTCGAAATGATCGAAAACAAGATCAACGAAGGATGGGACCGCGTCAAAGCCTGCTCCTACGCCTTCGAGAGCTGCGCCAAGCCCTTGCTGACAGGGACCATGATCACCTGTTCCAGCTTTCTGCCCATCGCCTTCGCCAAATCGAATGTGGGCGAATACGCAGGCAGTCTCTTTACGGTCATTACGGTCACGCTCATGTCGAGCTGGCTCATCGCCGCCACGGTAGCGCCGACCCTGGCCTACGAATGGATCGTCCCCCACGATCCGGACAGCCAGGCGGGAGCGCCCATTTCCCCGGAAGCGAACCCGCTCTACCAGAAGCCCTTCTATAAAAAATTCCGGGCCCTGCTGCACTGGGCCCTGGAACACCGGAAAACCGCCGTCGCCGGCGCCATCGCCGTATTTTGCGCCTTTTTGCTCCTGGGCACGCAGCTGCGGCAGGAGTTCTTCCCCGCATCCGTGCGGCCGGAACTGCTGGTCGAGCTCAACCTGCCGGACGGATCCAGCCTGGCCGCCAGCGATGACGTCGCCAAAAAACTGACGGACATCGTCCGCCAGGACAAAGACGTGGCCAGCGTGTCCACCTACGTCGGCCAGTCGGCGCCCCGCTTCGTCCTCGTTCTCGACCCCGTGCTGCCGCGGAACAACTACGCCCAGCTCGTCGTCGTCGCCAAGGACATCGACGCCCGCAAACGGATGGAACAAAAGATCACGAAAATCGTGGAACAGCAATTCCCCACGGTCCAGACCTATTCCCGTTCCATTCCGCTCGGCCCGCCAAGCCCCTACCCTGTCATGATCCGCGTCAGCGCCCCGACGGACGCCCAGGCACGGGAATACGCGGACAAGCTGAAACAGGTCATGCTGTCCAACAAGAAGATCACCATGGTCCGCTACGACTGGATGGAAAAGGAACCGGCCCTCGAAATCCAGCTGGATGACGACAAACTGCGCCAGATGGGCCTGACCCGGAAAACCATCGCCTCCGCCCTGTACGCGGAAATTTCGGGCTACACCGTAAGCCAGTATTACGAAGGGGACCAGGCCATCGACATGGTCTTCCGCCTCAATCCCGTGGACCACTCGGACATCGCCGAGGTAGGCAATCTGGCTATCCCGACGGCAAGGGGCGCCGTTCCGCTGCGTCAGGTCGCCCGGCTCCGCTACGTCAATGAAGACGGCATGATCTGGCGCCGCAACCTGCGCCCGACCATTACGGTCAATGCCGGTATCGTTTCCGGCGTGACGGGCAACGACGTGTCCCATGAAATCATGGCTGCCGCGAACAAGCAGCTGTCCCTCCCGGCAGGCGTTACCCTGGAAGAAGACGGCGCCGCCGAACACAGCGTCGAAGCGACGGCTTCCATCCTGCAGCCCGTGCCGGCCATGCTCGTCCTCATGCTCGTCCTGCTCATGGTGATGCTGAAGGACGTGCGCAAGCTCTTCGTCGTCGTCTGCACGGCTCCCCTGGGCCTCATCGGCGTCATCCTCGGCCTCTTCCTCTTCAACACGCCTTTAAGCGTCATGGCCGAAATCGGCGCCCTGGCCCTCATCGGTACCATCATCCGCAACTCCACCGTCCTCGTGGACCAGATCGACCAGCACCTGGCTGCCGGCATGACGCCCTTCCGGGCCGTCACGGAATCGGTCATCGTCCGCTTCCGCCCGATCATGCTGACCGCCCTGACCACCGTCCTCGGCCTGCTCCCCATGTTCCCGAACGACTTTTGGCGCGGTCTGGCCATCGCCATGGCGGCCGGCCTGACCGTGGCCACCATGATTACCCTGGTCATCATGCCCGTGCTCTACTGCATGGTCTTCCGGATTCCCAACGAAAACTGACCCCCAAACACAAAATCCCGCGGCTGTTCCTGCCGTACGGGGCGCTCCTTGCGCCCGCCTGTACGGGGAACGGCGGCGGGATTTTCTTTGTGCTTCGACGGGGGGCCTTAGCATCCAGCGAAATACTGCAGCGCCAGGGCGTACCCTTTCAGGCCCAGACCGCAGATCTGACCGGTACAGCCTGCCGTGGTCACGCAGTGGTGCCGGAATTCCTCGCGCTGGTGGATATTGCTGATATGCACTTCCACTGCCGGCAGATTCACGCCTTTCAGGGCGTCGAGGATGGCAATGCTGTAGTGCGTGTAGGCGCCGGGGTTCAGGATGATGCCGTCCTTGGTGCCGTAACATTCCTGGATCCAGGTCACAAGCTGGCCTTCGGAATTGCTCTGCCGGATTTCCACCTCCAGTCCCAGTTCGGCTGCCGTGTCTTCGAGGTAGCGGCACAGGCCGGCATAGTCCGTACTGCCGTAGATATCTTTTTCCCGGATACCGAGCAGATTGAGGTTCGGTCCGTTCAATACGAGAATTTTCTTCATTTCGATTCCTCCTGGATTTTCCGTCCTTCTTCCCAGAGGGCCCGCAGGACCTCCTGGCGCGTTCCCTTATTGCGGACGACGCGATCCGCCGCCGCTTCGTAGAGATGGCGGCGCTGCGCGTACAGTTCATAGACACGCTTCGTCCCGTCCCGCAGCAGGGGACGGTACGCCATATCCACGTCGCCGGCGATAGCCTCGGGGCTCCGGTCCAAAAAGAGGAGGACCCCGTTTTCCTTGAGGGCCGCGATGTTTTCGGGCCGCAGCACCACACCGCCCCCCATGGCGAGGACTTTCCCTTCCAGGCGGGCGAGGCGCCGCACCGTCGCCGTTTCACAGTGCCGGAACCAGTCCTCGCTGACGGCGAAAAGTTCCGGAATGGTCTTGCCCGTATCCTTCTCGATTTCCGGGTCGGCGTCGATGAAATCCATCTGCAGGAGTTCCGCCAGGCGGCGGCCCAGGGTCGTCTTCCCGCTCCCCGGCATGCCAATCAGCACAATATTCTTCATCGCCGCACCTCACAACAAGCCGCGCACATCGTCCACGACCGCGTCCACCAGAGCCTCGTCCAGGGTGCGGCCCAGCCAAATCTCATCCGCCCGGACGGCCTGGGCCACGAGCATATAGAGCCCGTTGACGGCCGGTTTTCCCTGCCTGTCGGCCAGCTGCAGGAAGCAGGTCTGGGCCGGATTGTAGATCAAGTCCACGGCGGCGCCGAAACGGTCCATGACCGCCGCGTCCACAGGCGACGCGGCGATGTTCGGAAACATGCCGACGGGCGTGCAGTTGACGAGCAGGTCGCCCTGCAGCGTCCGCAGCTGGTCGTAGGAAATCAGGGGAAAGCGGGACCGCAGCGCTGCCGGCGCGGTTTCCGGATGACGCGAAACGACCTGGATCGACGCCGCCCCCTCGTCGTGCAGGCATTGCAGGACCGCCCGCGACGCCCCGCCGGTCCCGAGGACGCAGACCCTTTTCCCGCCAGGCTGCAGGCCGTGGCGCGCCAGGAGGCGGGAAAAGCCGAAATAGTCCGTATTGTACCCTTCGGCCCGGTCTTCCCGGAACAAAATCGTGTTGACCGCCCCGATGGCCGCCGCTTCGGGCGAAATCCAGTCCAGTTCCGCCAGGACCGCTACCTTATGGGGAATGGTCACGTTGACGCCCCGGCAGGACTGCCGCAAGGCGCGCACCTTGTCCGCCAGCCCTTCCGGAGGCACTTCCAGCCGTTCATAAGTCAGGGCAATGCCCAGGCGATCCGCCACGGCCTGATGGATCTGCGGCGAAATGCTGTGCCCCAGCTTCGCCCCCAATAATCCCAATCGAATCATTCGCGCACCTCACAACAGGACATCTTCGTCGGACACATAATTGCCCAGGATCTTGCAATAGGCGCTGTGCTCGGCAATTTCCTGCAGGCCCTGCCGCACCTTGGGATCGTCCAGGTTGCCCGTCAGGTCGATGTGGAAAAAGTACTCCCACGACCGCCCGTCAATGGGCCGCGATTCCAGGTTCGTCATGTTCAGGCCGCAATCGTAAAAGTGGCCCAGGACCTTGTACAGGGATCCCGGCTCGTGTTTCGTCGCGATAACCACGGTAATCTTGTTCGCGTCGGGGCGGTGCTCCGGCTCGTCGGCCACGACAATGAAGCGCGTCGTGTTCGCGTTGTTGTAGTTGATATGCTCCGCCAGCACGGTCAGTCCATAGAGCTTGGCCGCCTGTTTCGACGCGATGGCGGCCTTCGTCTTGTCCTTGCTTTCGGCCACCATCTGGGCGCTGCGCGCCGTGTTGAAAAAGGGCACAAACTCCAGGGACGGGTGTTTGCGGAAAAAGGCGCGGGACTGCTCGAAGCCCTGGGGATGGGAATAGACCTTGCGGATGTCCCCCAGCGCCGCGCCCGGCAAGGCCAGCAGGTTCTGATCCACCTTGAGGCTCTTTTCCCCGATGATGTGACAGTCATGGCTGCGGATCAAATCGTAGACTTCCGTAATGCCACCGGTGGAAGAGTTCTCGATTGGCAGGACGCCATACTTGATTTCGTGGCGCTTGACGGCGACGACGACGTCTTCGAAATGGACGTAATTCATTTCGACGACCGGCACGCCGGTAAAATATTCTTCCAGGGCCTGGTGGCTGAAGGATCCCTGCACGCCCTGGTAGCCTACGCGGATTGGGGCCCCGCCCTGCTCGCGCCGGCGGATATTGTCCGCCAGGATCTGGATCTGCAAATCCCGGCTCGCCGCCATGACCTGTTCCAGGACGGTCTGGAGCTGCGGCGCGAACGCCTTGTCCCGCAGCCGCTCCACGGCCTTCGCCAGGACCTTCTGCTCCCGTTCCCGGTCGAGGACCGGCAAATGCCGGGCGTCCTTGTAGGCCGCAATGTGGCGCACGGCGGCAAAGCGCGCCTCCAGGGTTTCGACGAGGGTCTGGTCCAGCGTGTCGATTTCCGCCCGGAGCGCCCCTAAATCACGTTCTGTCATAGTCCTTCTCCTTTCCGGTCCCGCAGGAGGACATCCCACAGGGTCCACGCCGTCACCGCCTCCAGGACGGGGATGGCACGGGGTACGATGCACGGGTCATGGCGGCCCTGGATGGTCAGGATCGTATCGCGCCGTTCCGCCACATTGACCGTGTGCTGGGGCCGCGCGATGGATGCTGTCGGTTTGACGGCCACGCGGAAGAGGACGGGCATGCCGTTCGTAATGCCGCCCGTGATGCCGCCGTTATGGTTCGTCAGGGTCTTCACGACGCCATCCTCGTAGTGCATGGCGTCGTTGGCCTCACTGCCCCGCAGGTCCGCCAGGCCGAACCCATCGCCGAACTCGACGCCCTTGACGGCAGGCACGGAAAAGAGGGCGTGGGACAGGCGGCTTTCAAGGGAATCGAAAAAGGGATCCCCCAGGCCCGCCGGCAGGCCCAGGGCCAGGACTTCGACAACCCCGCCCACGCTGTCCAGGCTTTCCCGGGCCGCGAGGATTGCCGCCTCCATGCGCGGCGCCGCCGCCGGATCCAAGGTCGGCAGGACCTGTGTCCGCAGGGAGGCCAGGATCTCCGCCGTCTCGCCCAGGGGCGCGAACGGCCGGTCTTCCACACGGGCCAGACGCGCAATGTGGGCACCGACGACAATGCCTTCCGCCGCCAGGACCTGCTTCGCCAGGGCGCCGGCCCACACAAGGGGCGCCGTCAGGCGGCCCGAAAAGTGGCCGCCGCCGCGATAGTCATGGAACCCGCCGTACTTGACCCTGCCGGCATAGTCAGCGTGCCCCGGGCGCATGTTGTCCTTCAGGAGCGAATAATCCTTCGAATGCTGATCGCTGTTGGGGATCAACACGCAGATCGGCGTCCCTTCCGCCCGTCCTTCGAAGACGCCGCTTTCGATGATAAAGGCATCCGTCTCCTTGCGCTGCGTCGACAGCAGGTTCTGCCCCGGTGCGCGCCGCGCCATTTCGGAACGGATGAAGCCTTCGTCCACTGGCGTGCCTGCCGGCACGCCGTCCAGCACGAGACCGATGCCCTTGCCGTGGGATTCGCCGAAAATCGTCACCCGCACGGTCGTTCCGTATGTCGCGCTCATTTACGCTTCCTCCCTTGTTTCGTAGTGTCCGCCCAGGCTTCCGTAGTCCTCCCAGAACCCGGGGTACGATTTGTTCACGCTCTCCCCGCCGTCCAGCCGGACCGGACCCCGGCAGGCCAGGGCCGCCACGGCGAGGCTCATGGCTACACGGTGGTCATTCCAGGCCGAGGTCACGGCGCCGCCGGCCAGCCCGTCCGGGCAGCCGTGGATCATCAGGCCTTCCGGTTCCTCCTGGATGGCGGCGCCCAGTTTGCCCAGTTCAGACGCCATGGCGGCCAGTCGGTCGCACTCCTTAAGGCGGAGTCGTCCGGCATGGACAATCCGTGTCTCCCCATCGGCCAGGGCCGCCGCCACGGACAGGACCGGCACCAGGTCGGGGCAGTCCGACGCGTCGATGACCGTCCCGCGCAGGCGGGCCGGACGGGCCGTGTACACGCCATCCGCCGCCGTGATGGCCGCGCCCATGCGGCGCAGGATGTCCAGGATCGCCTTGTCCCCCTGGCGGGACGCGCCCTCCAGGCCGGCGCAGGCAATGCCGTCCGGCGCGGCGCCGATACTCCCCGCCACCAGCCAGAACGCCGCCTGGGACCAGTCTCCTTCGACAGCGACGCGCGGCGCCGGCGCACGATACGCCTGCCCGCCCGGAATGTGATAGCACAAGTCGCCGCGCTGCTCAATCACCAGGCCGAAACGGCGCAGGCTTTCCACAGTCAGGCCGATATAGCTCGCCGATTCCAACGGCGGCACGATGACCAGGTCCGAATCGCCGCCGAGGAGCGGCAGGGCGAAAAGCAGGCCCGAAACGAACTGGGAACTCACGTCCCCGGGAAGTTCGTACCTGCCGGGGCGCAGGCGGCCGTGCACCGTCAGGGGCAGGTGCCCTGCCGTCCCCGTCCGGTAGGACAGGCCCTGCCGGTCAAAAATATCGTAATAGGGCTGCTCCGGCCGCGACACGAGTTTCCCGTGCCCCGTGAACGTAATGGGCGCGTCCGTTAGGGCCGCCAAGGGGATAAAAAAGCGCAGGGTCGATCCCGATTCGCCGCAGTCGACAACGCACGCCGCCGCGCTGCCGCCGAAAAGCGCCGCCGGTCCCGCTGGATCCGGCGCACCCGCCGGACCGTACGCGAAGGCGCGGCGG